>ULNI01017907.1_pt1 | contig 163217 bp, 114 predicted proteins | sample 1951881 | NCBI WGS metagenome assembly ULNI01 (sample SAMEA4835573, study PRJEB28245) | human gut metagenome | biome: gut microbiome; material: fecal sample | place: Denmark | collected 2008
GTGCCTCTTCAACCACTCGAGCACCTCTCCTTTTTACCATCAGTCGGGGAGATATTTCAGTTATTTTTATACCCCGCGCTGATTTCAGTCACAAATGTATTCTTTTTTTTCGTCTTACATAACATCAAGCCTGCAAAAGTTTACTTTTGAAGTCGAAATTAATAAACTTTAAAAACTTTTCTCCGCATTTGTGAAGACTTTTAAAGCATTTTCTGTAGTCCGGGAGGCGATTTCCGACAAAGGTACTCCATAGATTACCGAAAGACATTCTGCCACCTTTACCAGATTTGCACTTTCATTCCGTTTGCCACGATAAGGCACAGGTGCCAAATAAGGAGAGTCGGTTTCGAGCACGACGCGCTTCAAAGGCACATTCTTCAAGACTTCGGGAAGGGTACTTTTTTTGAAAGTAACCACTCCGTTTATACCTAACATAAAAGATTCGTACTCCAACAGCCGTTCTGCATCTTCACTAGCACCCGTGAAACTGTGGAAGATTCCTCGCAAGGCTGTATGCTTGTAACCCGACAATACCTCCAGCAGTTCCGGATAAGCTTCCCGGCAATGTATAATCAGAGGCAGATCGTATTCCAGTGCCCACTTCACCTGTTCTTCAAAGACAATCATCTGCTCCTCACGGAAGGTCTTGTCCCAATACAAGTCAATACCTACCTCACCGATTCCATAAAAGCGATGAGAAGAAGAAGTCAGATACCCTTTCACCTTTTCCAGACGTTCCTTCCAACCGGCATCTACCGATGTGGGATGAAAACCAATCATCGGGTAGCAGCAATCGTGCGCCTCACACAGTTTGAGCATAGCCTCGACCGTCGTATCATCAATGTTAGGCATAAACAAGCGGGTCACTCCTGCTTCGACAGCACGAATCACCGCCAGTTCACGGTCGGCATCAAACTCTTCAGTATAAAGATGGGTATGAGTATCAATCAGGGCGTTCATATCTTTACAATTTACGGTCCATTAAATGACAAACAAACTTCTTCAGTTCTTCTTTAAGAGAGGATTCCACGTTTACCTTATCCAGCAACTCCAGTCCTTCCTTATAATAGGCATCAATGCGAGCCTGACAAAGTTCAGGAACTCCTACCTTATTATATAGAGCTGTAACCGACTGGATTTTTTCTTCAGCCACGTAGTCCGTAGCACGAAGCCAGTTCAGTAACGTTTCCTTATCTTCTCCTTCAGACAGGCTCAAGGCAGTAATCAGCATAAAGGTCTTCTTATTGCAAAGAATATCTCCTCCAATCTTCTTTCCAAAGACAGTCGGATCACCATACACATCCAGGTAATCATCCTGCAACTGGAAAGCCAGTCCCATCTTAATGCCAAAATCATAGAGCAACTGCGCATCCTTTTCGGGAGCACCTCCCAAGATGGCACCAATTTTCAAGGCTGCCGCAAGCAACACGGAAGTCTTCAGACGAATCATTTCGATATACTCGTCGACCGTCACATCCAGACGATGTTCGAACTCCATGTCCCACTGCTGTCCTTCGCACACCTCAAGGGCGGTACGGCCAAACACTTCCATCACGCGTTCCACACATTCAAGCGGACATTCCTTCATCATGAACTGATAAGCAAGAATCAGCATTGCATCCCCGGAAAGGATAGCCGTATTCTCATCCCATTTTTTATGTACCGTAGGCTTGTTGCGTCGCATATCCGCCTTATCCATCAGGTCATCGTGCAGCAAAGTAAAGTTATGGTAGGTTTCAATGCCTGCTGCCTGTGAAAAGATACGGGTCACATCTTCCTTATATAAATTATAAGCCAATAGCATCAGCACCGGACGCAAACGCTTTCCGCCCAACCCCAATACATACTCAATCGGATCATAAAGTCCCATCGGCTCCCGCATATAAGAAAGGTTTCCGATATATTCGTGAATCTGCTGTAACAATTGTTCGCTTGTCTGTTGTTTCATGGAAATGTAATTTAAGATAAGAGAAAAAAGAAAGGCTGCAAAAATGCAGCCTTCACTTTATTATAACGGTCAATAGATTACTGCAACTTAAAGGTTACAGGCACGGTATATTTTACACGTACAGCTTTACCACGCTGCTTACCTGGTTTCCATTTCGGCATCATCTTGATCACACGGAGTGCTTCCTTATCCAAGTACGGGTCTACACTACGCATAACCACCGGGTCAACGATAGAACCATCCTGGTTAACCACGAACTGGATGATTACACGTCCCTGTACACCGTTTTCCTGTGCGATAGTCGGATACTTGATGTTCTTACCGATGAACTTCAAACATTCAGCCATACCACCCGGGAATTCCGGCATTTCTTCTACCACCTGGAAAATCTGCTGTTCTTCCGGTTCTTCTTCTTCTACTTCAACCGGTACATACTTGATTTCCACAGCCTGGTTGTTTTCTTCACTTGACTGGATAGTAGATTCTTCTACGTTTGCATCATTTTCTGCAATCTGAAGAACTTCTTCCACTTTCGGAGCTTCAGGAGGAGGAGGTGCCTGCTTCTGTTCTTCCTGTTCAGTGATAGGAATCATTTCCTCTTCAAAGATTGGTTCGGTGATACCGGTATCGGTAGTGACCTGCTTGTCACGTTCTGTCCATTCGAACGCTACAAACATCGCTGCCAAAATCAGTACGAAACCTACCAATAACCACGTGGTCTTTTTGCCCTCGAGGTCCGCTTTCGGCGATTTCTTGACTTCCATAAATGTGTTTATTAAAGGTTAATACTCTATACGTGGCAAAGGTAGCATAATTCCCCGAAACTCCGACACCCCAACATGAAAATAATGTAAAACAATGCATATTTTTTATTCCCACTTGAAATAATCAGCATATCGCCTTACGTGTTCTATGTTTCCCAGTGCGGAAACGTAGGGTTCACGCAAAGAAAACCTACGTTTCGACCATGAGAAACATAGGTTTTCCGGAAAAGAAACGTAAAAAACACAAACAGGTATCCGAATCATTGCTACAACGTTTTTTTCATCTCTGGAATCCCAAACGAATTTCTACCTTATATTATAAGGAAGAGACTCCAAAAACTTTATCCAAAACATCCGATATACAAAGGATTTACACTATCTTTGTCAATGCGAAATCTATTTTATCGAAGCCGAAACATGAAAAAAATTATTATTGCCATCGACGGATTCTCTTCCTGCGGGAAAAGTACCATGGCTAAAGACTTAGCCAAAGAAATCGGATATATCTATATAGACAGCGGCGCCATGTACCGGGCCGTTACATTGTATTGCTTGGAGAACGGATTGTTCAATGACGACGAAAGCATCCAGGAAGAAGCTCTTCGCCAGCAGATGGGACAAATCCAGATTTCCTTCCAGCTCAACCCGGAAACCCAGCGCCCCATGACCTTCCTTAACGGGAAGAACGTAGAAGAACGTATCCGCACCATGGAAGTCTCCTCGCATGTCAGTCCGGTGGCAGCACTCGACTTTGTGCGCAAGGCCTTAGTTCAGCAACAGCAAGAAATGGGCAAGAAAAAAGGAATCGTGATGGACGGAAGAGACATCGGAACAGCCGTATTCCCGAATGCGGAACTGAAGATTTTCGTGACAGCCTCTGCCGAAATCCGCGCACAGCGCCGTTACGAGGAACTTAAAGCCAAAGGTCAGGATGCTTCGTTCGAAGAAATTCTTCACAACGTGGAAGAACGCGACCGCATCGACCAGAGCCGGGCAGTAAGTCCTCTGCGCAAAGCTGACGACGCGATTTTGCTGGACAACAGTCACCTGACCATTGCCGAACAAAAAGAATGGCTGAAAGAACAATTTGAAAAAGCTGCACATGCATCACATTGAAATAGATAAGGACTCTGGGTTCTGCTTTGGAGTGACAACTGCCATTTCAAAAGCAGAAGAAGAACTGGCAAAGGGTGTACCTCTGTATTGCCTGGGGGATATTGTACACAACGGACAGGAGTGCGAACGACTGAAAGAAATGGGATTGATTACCATCAACCACGAAGAGTTTGCCCGACTGAAGAATGTAAAGGTCTTATTAAGAGCACATGGAGAACCTCCTGAGACTTACGAACTGGCCCGGAAAAACCACATCGAAATCATCGATGCCACCTGTCCGGTAGTGCTGCGCCTGCAAAAAAGAATCAAGCAGGAGTATGACACTACTCCCAGTGATAAAGACAGACAGATTGTCATTTACGGTAAAAACGGCCATGCCGAAGTGTTGGGACTGGTGGGTCAGACCGAAGGCAAAGCCATCGTCATCGAGAAACTGGAAGAAGTCAGCAAACTGGACATGAACAAAGACATCCGCCTGTATTCACAGACGACCAAGTCGCTCGACGAATTCCGCCAGATAGTGTCCTACATCGAGGCCCACATTTCACCGGAAGCCTCCTTTCAGTACTTCGATACCATCTGCCGTCAGGTAGCCAACCGCATGCCGCATATCCGGGAATTTGCCGCCAGTCACGACCTGGTTTTCTTCGTTTGCGGACATAAGAGTTCCAACGGGAAAATCCTCTTTCAGGAATGCAAGAAAGTCAACCCCAACTCTTACCAAATTGACAAACCGGAAGAGATTGACAAGGCCTTATTGTCACATGCACATTCCATTGGAATCTGTGGAGCCACCTCTACCCCTAAATGGCTGATGGAAGCGTGTAAAAAAGTTATAATGGACGAATAATAAAGAAGAAAATCAGTTACAATATAAATTCATATTTGTACTTTTGCTTCATAAAAATCAAACTAACAACTAACAATTATGGGAACTATTAAATGTATTGGTATTCTTACATCCGGAGGAGATGCTCCCGGCATGAACGCCGCAATCCGTGCAGTCACCCGCTCTGCCATCTACAACGGATTACAAGTTAAAGGTATCTACCGTGGGTATAAAGGATTGATTACAGGAGAGATCAAGGAATTCAAGACTGAAAATGTCAGCAATATCATACAATTAGGAGGTACCATCCTGAAAACAGCTCGCTGCCAGGAATTCCGTACACCGGAAGGCCGTCAGATAGCTTATGAAACTATGAAACGTGAAGGTATCGATGCACTGGTAGTCATTGGTGGTGACGGTTCGTTGACCGGTGCCCGCTTGCTGGCTCAGGAATTTGATGTACCTTGTATCGGATTGCCCGGTACCATCGACAACGACTTGTATGGTACGGACACAACCATCGGATATGACACTGCCCTGAACACAATTTTGGATGCAGTAGATAAAATACGTGATACCGCTACTTCACACGAACGTTTGTTCTTTGTGGAAGTAATGGGACGCGACGCCGGCTTCCTGGCATTGAACGGTGCCATTGCTGCGGGTGCTGAAGCTGCCATCATTCCGGAATTCAATACGGAAGTGGACCAGTTGGAAGAATTCATCAACAACGGTTTCCGCAAATCAAAGAGCAGTTCTATCGTATTGGTAGCTGAAAGTGAAATCACTGGTGGAGCCATGCACTATGCAGAACGTGTGAAGAACGAATATCCGCAGTACGACGTACGTGTGACTATTTTAGGACACTTGCAGCGTGGTGGACGCCCGACCGCACACGACCGTATCATTGCCAGCCGTATGGGAGTAGCCAGCATCCAAGCCCTGATGGAAGGTCAGCGCAACGTCATGATTGGTATCGAAAACGACCAGATTGTGTATGTTCCGTTTGCCAAGGCTATCAAGAACGACAAGCCTATCGACCGCGAACTAGTTAGCGTATTGAACGAGTTGTCAATCTAACAGAACATTCCATATAAAGAATCCCCCTTCAAAAAGCATTTAAACGTCTTTTGAAGGGGGATTTTTGTATACTGTATTTTCTTCTTTTATTTTCTCCGGCGATTTCTGCGGTGCGTACGTGTATGACGTTTATAACGTATCCAGCGGCGGCGAATCTGCCAGGCGCTCAGTCCTACTACCACCAAAAGAATCAGAATCACAATCCCGCTATTCAGGTTGTCGCCTTTTACGCGCGACCAGATTTCCAATACATCTACCGTCTTGTCTCCAAAGTCACGTATCATGGCACAACGGGCTATCACAGACTTATCGGGATACTGTGTGTTACGCAGCTTCACCTTCTGTGCCTCCGGACCGAAGAAATAGCTGGCATCGACTTCCGTATCCAGGGTAGAATCAATGCAAGCTTCCAGAATTTCCGGAGCTGCAATGGCACTCACATACCCGTTCTCTTCCATGTTACGCAAAGCGATATCCGGCCTACAAAGGAAGTTGATAAAATAGCTGGCTGCCTTAGGATTCTTGGCATACTTAGGAATTACCCATCCGTCGTACCACACATTGCTGCCTTCTTCCGGAATGGTATAGGCCAGGTCCACTCCTACCGTTGCCGCTTCTTCCATGGCCCACTGTGCATCTCCGCTCCAGGTCATGTTCATCCAGGCCTTGCCTTTGGTCATCATTTCCTTACCAAAGTCTGCTTCCCATCCGGCCACATTCGGCTTCAACAGTTTCAGATATTTTTCCACCGAGTCCATGGAAGCCGGTGAATAGTCGTTCATCAGGTCAGCCACACTGCGGGTACTGTCTTTCAAATCCTCGCGATGCGCATACAGCAAAGCCATGCCGTACGAATCGCGATAGGCATCCTTCATCAGAATCTTGCCGGAAAAGCGTTTCTCCCACAGGCATCCCCATGACTTCAGGTCTTTTTCGGAAACAAACTGCTTGTTGTAAAGCAGTCCGGCCGTACCCCACATATAGCACACGGCATAACGGCTAGCCGGCAAATCGCCCTTCACCGTCAGTTTATCTATCTGCTGACGGATATAGGGTGCCACTCCGTTCATGTAATTGGGTGAATGAGCAAAAACCGTATCAATAGGCTGCAACAAGCCTTTGTGCAGCATTCGTTCGATGATATACTCGGAAGGACACACCACATCAAAGTCTTCATGCCCTTTCTCAATTTTTGTCAGCATGATTTCGTTGATATCAAACGTCTGATACACGATGCGGATATCTTCTCCTGTCTGTTCCTTATAATATTCCTGAAAATCTTCCAGTACGCCTTCACCTATGTAGTCTGCCCAGTTGTACACCTTGAGCACGTTTTCGCGCGATTCATTGGCGTTGTAGCATCCTGTCAACAGACAGCACACACACAAAGCCACCCACCAGTTCCACCTTTTCATCTTCTGTTTCATTTATTCTTTGCTTTGTCAGCTCTACGGTTAATAATAATCAGCAGCACCAGTATCACCACAAAAATCACGGCCGACAGCGGACGAAGCTCCGGCGTCAGACCACCCTTGCGGGCATCGGCATAAATATAGGTAGAAAGCGTTTCCAGTCCCTGATTTCCGATGGTAAACACCGTTACCGCAAAATCGTCGATGGAAATGGTCAGTGCCAGCAGGAATCCGCTCACCATTCCCGGACGGATTTCCGGAATAATCACTTTCCACAAAGCCTGCATCGGAGTGGCCCCCAAATCGAGTGCGGCCTCATACAAGTTCGGATTCATCTGCTTCAGACGCGGCAACACACTCAGCACCACGTACGGAGTACAGAAGGTGATGTGTGCCAGCACTACAGTGGTAAATCCCTGGGTAATGCCTAATGACACAAACAGCAGGAACAAGGAAATACCCGTAATAATATCTCCGTTCAATATAGGAATGGTATTGATGAATCCCATGGCTTTCCGGCTGCGGGCCTTCAGATTGTAGATTCCGATGGCAGCCACACTTCCTAACAAAGTTGATACCGTCGCAGCAATAAAGGCAATGGCTATTGTATTTATCAGCGCATTCATCAGGGAATGATGTGCTCCGGTATTACACAACGAGCGGTACAGGTTGAGCGAAAAGCCGGTCCAGTTGCCCAATACTTTTGCATCGGTAAAGGAATAAATCACAATAATCAATATCGGAGCATACAGCAACAACAGCAATACCCAAAGATAAGTCTGCATCAGCACTTTCTTTACCATACCTGTCCTCCTTTCTCTGAATCACTCTTTTCATCAGAACTAAAGAGTGAAGTGGCCGCAATCAGGAACAGCATAATCAAGGAAAGAGCTGCTCCATAATTCCACATACTGTTGTTGATATTCTCCTGAATAGTCGTACCAAACAACTTGATGTTGTTCATGGTCAGCAATTCTGCAATGGCAAAGGTAGAGATGGTCGGCATAAACACCATCATGATGCCGCTCACTACTCCAGGCATGGACAGAGGGAATACCACCTTCCAGAATACTTGGAAAGAATTGGCCCCCAAATCCTGGGCTGCTTCCACATAACTCGGGTCCATCTTCTGAAGGGTATTGTAAATCGGATATATCATGAAAGGAATAAAGTTGTAAATCATTCCGAATATCAACGCTCCTTCTCCTAAAGGCAGACTGGCAAAGTCGAACAAAGCCACGGTAGCCAGCGTGCGTATCAGGATGTTGACCCACATCGGCAGGATAAACAGCAGAATCAGCGTACGCGAATAGCTTGAATTACTGCGGCTCAGAATCCAGGCCGCCGGATACCCCAACACGATACAACCTATCGTTGTCAGTATGGCTATACCGATGGAATAAATAAAGGTATTGACTGCTTCCGGATGGGCAAGGAACTTCCGGAAGTTTTCAAGTGTCATACGACCTGCATCATCGGTAAATGCATATACCACAATCAGCAGAAGCGGAACAATCACAAAAATGATAGAGAAAATGAGATAAGGAAGTGTCCAGCTTCGGCGTGAAAGAAAAAACAAACGCAGTTTATTCATCGTTCCTCCTGTTTTACACGTATCCGAATATCTTCAGGAGCAATGGAAATGCCCACCCGGTCTCCATCATCCCATACATCGTTCGTATCGACAAACACATTCTCATCCCAGTCTGACCATACCGTCAGGTGGTAATGGTTTCCTTTGTACAAAATAAACTTGACTTCTCCGGTCAGCATGCCGTCTTCTGCATTGTCCAGCAAATTGATTTTCCCGAAATCCACGTCTACCAGCACATCGCCCAACGACACTTTCTGAAGGTCTACCGGTGCACATTCAAACTCACATCCTAAGAATTCCACATGAGTTTCATCGATAAGCTTACCTTCAAAGGTATTGCAGATACGCTCTTTCTTCATGATGTGAATATCAAACGGCTTGACCAGCATACCCACTTCGGTTCCGGCCTCGAAAGCATGATAATCCTGCACCACAAACTCATAGCCGTGGCACAATACCACCATTTCATAGTGTACTCCTTTAAAAATACAGGACTGTACGGTACCACGAAGCTGTGCCATATCCGACACCGGGAAAATATACAAATCCTCCGGACGAATCACCACATCCACCGGTGTGTTTTCGCCGAATCCTTCGTCCACACATTCAAAGTCACGGTCACAGAAATGTACCAACTTATCCTTCACCATGACTCCGTTCAGGATATTACTTTCTCCGATAAAGTCGGCCACGAACGAGTTAATCGGTTCATTGTAGATATCGGTAGGGGTACCAATCTGCTGAATACGCCCCTCGCTCATCACTACGATGGTATCACTCAATGTCAGGGCTTCTTCCTGGTCGTGCGTCACGTACACAAAGGTAATGCCCAGCGTCTTGTGCATTTCCTTCAACTCCATCTGCATATCCTTACGCATCTTCAGATCAAGCGCAGCCAGCGGTTCGTCCAGTAACAACACTTCCGGCTCGTTCACAATGGCACGGGCAATGGCCACACGCTGCTGCTGTCCACCCGAAAGCGAGTTGACATCGCGGTACTCATAGTCGGTCATGCCCACCATCTTCAGGGCAGCTTTTACTTTTTTAAGTACCGTATCCTTTGGCATCTTTTTCAGTTTCAAGCCAAAAGCGATATTGTCATACACATTCAGATGAGGGAATAAGGCATATTTCTGGAAAACGGTATTGACAGGACGCTTGTGAGGAGGAGTCTGGGTAATCTCCTCCCCTGCAATACGAATCACCCCTTCCGAAGCGGTCTGAAATCCCGCTATCAGGCGCAGCAAGGTCGTCTTACCGCATCCCGAAGGGCCCAAGATGGTTACAAACTCTCCCTTTTTGATGGATAAATTGATATTATCCAAGGCTGTTTTTTCACCAAAAAACTTTGATACACCCTTTACCTCTATAATAGGTTTAATTTCACTTTGCATCATTTCTTGAAAATTAGTTCGCAAAGTTACATATTAATTCATTTCACAAGGCATATCACCCTTATTTTTCTTCCTTATTTTTAATTAGTCCAATAAGAACAAGCCGTTTTGAATATTTATTCATCATTCCTGCTTCAACCCGGAGAAATACATTTCCAGTAGTTTTCTGGCTGCCGAGAAAGACGTTGCCCGTCCTTCCAGTACATCTTTTTCCTGCAAGGGAAGCAAGGAAGCGATTTCCGGATTCTGATAGAAGCTGTCGCGCAAATGCTCATTGATGGTTTCATACATCCAATATTTGGCCTGCTCGTTACGACGGTGTTCAAAATAACCGTTCTTGCGGACGAAGTCGATGTAGGCATACACCATATCCCAAATTTCCTTGACACCGATATTATAGAATCCGGAATACGTCAGTACCTGAGGAGTCCATCCGGATTCGGGAGCCGGGAAAAGATGGAGCGCATTACGGAAATGTGTAGCAGCCAACTGTGCCTTCTCTACATTGTTTCCATCGGCCTTGTTGATAATAATACCATCGGCCATCTCCATGATACCGCGCTTGATACCCTGCAACTCATCGCCCGTACCGGCCAGCTGAATCAGCAGAAAGAAGTCTACCATGGAATGTACGGCAGTTTCACTCTGGCCTACTCCCACAGTTTCGACAAAGATTTTATCAAATCCGGCAGCTTCACACAAAATGATGGTTTCACGGGTCTTACGGGCCACACCGCCCAATGAGCCAGCCGAAGGACTGGGACGAATAAAGGATTTAGGATGCACCGACAACTTTTCCATTCGGGTCTTGTCCCCCAAAATACTTCCTTTGGAACGTTCACTGCTGGGGTCTATGGCTAACACGGCCAACTTTCCTCCTTTTTCTTCGAGTACATGCAGACCGAATACATCAATCGATGTACTCTTTCCGGCACCGGGCACTCCGCTGATACCTATACGGATAGAATTACCCGAATAAGGAAGGCATTTTTCAATGACCTCCTGTGCCAGCACCTGATGCTCCGGCTTGACACTTTCTACCAGCGTGACCGCTTGGCTCAGCATGGTCACATCGCCTTTCACGATACCTTCCACATACTCGGCAGCAGAATACTGACGACGTTTAGGTTTCTTTCTCAGATTCAGATAAGGATTAACAATGGAGGGTTGTTCCACTCCCTGGTTCACAGTTAACCCCTTATAAGCTTCGTTGTTTTCGGGGTGTTCCATAAAAGTTTTTATTTTTCGGACGATTTCAGCCGGGCTTTCACACGGATGGTAATCATCGGTTGGTTAGGATCATCGGTAATCATCAGGACACGGGGCGTACCTTTCACACGATGAAGGTTCTGTGCCAGAACGGTAATCTTCATCTTGGTCGATTCACCCGGTTTCAGCACTCTCTTTTTCAGTTTCACGGCCAAAGCCATGCTGAACACCTGCATATCCTGAATATTCAGGTCAGAGCGACCTGTATTTGAAATGACAATCGTCTGTGACTTCTTTTGATTGGGTTTCAAATCCACAAACTCCAGTTCCTTAGCCGACAAGGTAATCTGAGGAGGATTGTTTTTCTGCTGTTCGGTCAGTTTGGAGAAGTCAGGCAGCAGGGCCACAGATACAGGTATTTCATTCTCACTGCCAACTTTATCGCCCGGGAAGCGGGACAGATAAACAGAAGCGCGTGTAATACCTAATTTCGGCAATTTCTCAGAATCCAGGGTCACCAGAATCTTTCCGGTCTTTCCACGTCCCAATTTTTCAGGTTCAGCCTTTGCTTCCAAATAAGGAGGAAGGTGCATCAGCACAGGTGAATAAGCCTTGTTGGAAGTATTGGCCACCAACAACTCAATGACCGGACGGTCTCCCTTATTGACGGATTTAAAATCAAGTTCATCCTGTGTCAACCGGATGGCACCGATAGCATAAGGATGCGTAAAGGAATAGTTCTTGGCATCGGCTGTCACCTCTCCGTTAAAGTCCAGGTAAATAGGCAGAGAAGCTGCATTGCAATACACACCCACGTCTTTATAGAAATGCCCGATGGCTTCTGCATCGAACACTACCGTAATCTTTCCTTTTCCTCCGGCAGGTACAGGTTCTTCTGTCCATTGTGCCTTGGCACATCCACAGGAAGTCGTCACATTGGAAATAACCAGTGGCTTGTCTCCTGTATTGGTAAACTGATAAGTCACGGTTGCCGGAGTGCGCCACAACACGTAGCCCAAGTCCTTAGTAGTCATATCAAAGGATATTTTAGGCTGAGCCCATAAGGACATGCAAGCGACAACACACAAAAAAAGAAGGGTATATATTCGTTTCATTGATTTTATTCTTTCTAAATTACGGAAACAAAGATAGGGAGAAAACGGAAACAAGCAAAATCAAGTCTGAAAATTTATTTTCTCCATAACCTCAGAAATTTGTAAAAACGTCCGAACCGGAATTCCGGCCCGGACGTGATTTTATTCGATATATAATGTATATCCTTCCGTATGACTGCCAAACTCAGGAGCGTATACTGACTGTATTTCCGATGTACCAGCCTGATATACTCCCGAACGGTCTACATGCACATCATATTCAATGACGTAGGTTCCTTTCCGCAAGTGATCCATAAAGAAGGTAGTCGCCGCATCACCACTTACCCGATACCGTCCCAGGCCATCAGACCATTCGTAACCTGAGATTTGCCGCACTGGTTCCATACAAGCCGCACGTTCGTCTTTCAGACATACAAAATCCATATCCCGGTCGGCACGGAGAGTCAGGCGCACCGTCAGCTTATCGCCTACCTGCAACTTTTCTTTGGCAGACAAGGCCTTACCTTTATATATATACTCACGTGAAACTTGCAGGCCCTTTCCTTCAAATGCCTTCACACGGTCCATATCTTCCAGATATTGTGCATATACAGCCCCCCATCCGGCAGCTTTTCCCGTATGACTTACGGTCAGCGTCTTCACCTCCGCCTCCGCTCCACTTAACGTATGGCTGATACAGCCCAGTCCGTCTTTCGGAGTTTCCAGTGTGACATTGCCTGCCACCGCCTGCATCTGTCCGGACTCCGTCAATGCCATGCCATCTGACAGCAAGGCATACACCGCATCCGCTGTAGCCAATGGCGTATTCCAGCACTGCACCTGCTTTTGCTTCAGCAACCAGAGTTTCATTTCCTCCAGCATCTTTTCATCCTTCTCCACACACTGAATAGCTTCCATAGCAGCCACCTGCGTCGGAATGCGATAACCGTTCCATGCGTATCCGGCTTTCGGCATATCAAAATAACGTCCCATTTCCGGTGTTACTACCGTATATTCCTTAATCGAACGTACCAGTATTTCTGCCTGCGTACGTTTTCCCTGTGCCTGCAGAATCCGGGCAATCAATGCCTTCTCATAAATGGAATAAGTAGCAGAACGGTTTTCCAGCTTGGAGGTCATGTATTCCTTTGCTGCCTTGTTCACTTTTTCTCCTGCCACCGTATCCAGCGATGTAATATACAGATACCTCACCGCCAGCTCACTTGGCCATTGCGGGCTTTTCTTACGAACCTCGTTTTCCTTCAGGTTCTCATATTCCTGACAGAAAGCATTTTCCAGGTAATTCAGACCTTTCAAATACATTCCGGCCACTTGCGCATCCGCCATGATATGCATGGATTTCAGTCGGGCCAGCAGTTCCACCACCTGCGTAGTAACCAACCGGCTTCCCTGCATGCCGTTGAACCAGCTCCAGCTTCCATCCGCTTTTTGCAAGGCCTTCAATTTTTCCACGGTCTGTCCCATGCGATAATTCATCGTATTCAGGTCGAACAACAATCCAATCCGTTGTCTCTGCTCCTGTTCATCTGCCGCCTGAGCCAGCCAAGGCGTTTCGGCCAGCAATAAGCTCTTCAGTTCCTGGTTTTTCTCCAGCTCACTCCACAACGTTTCTTTCTTTACTCCCTGCTTTTTCCAAGCTTCAAACACAGGCTGAATCTGCGGATTCAGTTCCACAATTTTCCGTGCCACCGCATTGGCATAGTAAGCCGAAGCCCAGGAGAACGCATCGTCCTGCTGCGGATTTCCTACTACCGGAAGTACCTGCACGGCATACCATATCGGAGTAGAAGTCAGTTCGATGGTCAGCTGCCGGTTCTGGGCTGTCTTACTCTGTCCGTTAAACAAATCCTTCAAGCTCACTTCCTGAGATTCCCCGCCTTTCACCTGCAAGGACAAGGTTTCCGTCATCCATTGCTTGTCAGTCAGCACAGGAAGATAATGCTGTTCTCCGTCACTAAACTCACCAGCTTCCGCCTTCATCCGGCAGATCAAGACCTCACCATCCATATTTACAGGGAAAGTAAAACGTACACTGCCCGTTTCTCCTGCCTTCACCTGAAAATCCTGCACAGCCTGATACACCACACTTTCATCCATCGGATTCACCAATTCCAGATGTACCGCCCCTTTCACCTCTTCCGTCGACAGATTGATCAAAGAAGCGGCCAGTGAAGTTTCATCCCCTCTACGAAGGAAACGAGGTAAGTTAGGCTGAATCATAAACGGTTTTTCGGTCCGGGTTTCTGCCTGTAGGAGTCCGTAATCCATGTGGCGGGTATGTGCCAGGCCTCTGAATTTCCATTGCGTCAACGCGTCCGGTACGGTAAATACCAATCGCACGGTTCCGGTTGAATCTGTACGCAAATCAGGATAGAAAAAAGCCGTTTCTGCAAAATTTTCACGTAAAGTCATTGTCTGTTCCGTTTCCAAAGGAATCGTTTCAGACTGAAGTTCTACTTCTACCACTCCATCGTCCTGCGTGAATCCCGCCTGCGCATTCAAAGCCTCATCCGCCCTCATAGCATCTGGTGCTGCAGCCGCAGCCTTCATCATGAGTCCTGCCCCGCGTACCATCAGACCGTTTCGAGAGAAGGTTCTATACTGACGCAAAGAAGGAATCCACAACCGACTATACAACTGCCAGTTGTCAGGAGTATATACAGAAGACAATGAATAAGTATAGAAAGGCGAATAAGCCATCGCGATGCTATTCACTGACTGAATAAACGGCATGACTGAAGGAGTATATCGACTGAAGCCCAACTGAAAATTCCACGGGTTATCCCACAGACGGTCAAGCGAAGCATCATACAAGGTAGCCAGCAAACGGGCATCCGCCGGTTTGCCTGCCGCATCCAGAATCTGCATGGTCCAGGTTTCTTCTGTGCCCGGGCGCAAACGGTCACGGAAGACCTCCCACTTTAACGTCAGTTTCTTCTCCGGTACCGGACGTTTCAAAGCGACTTGCTTGGAATACCAGATACCGTCTTTCATAAATCCAAAGCTGACAGTAATTCCATCGCCGTATTCCGGTCGCCACGTATAATCAAACGAACGGATTTCTTCGTTCAGCACAAACGAGTCAGAAACCAGCATCCGGTTGCCACTGTACACATGATAGAACAAATGTACATTCTTTTCACTGCTGCCCACATACAAGGTTACCGGCTGCGTTTCCTCCAACTGTGTACCGTCCTGATAGAACCATTCCACAGTCTTTACTGGAGGAACCCGGTCTTTTAACGAAAAGAGTACAAACTCCTGCTCTGCACGACAAGGACGCCCGTGCTCATCACTGGCAGTTACCTCCAGCAAGTATTTTCCAGAAGCTAACTTCTTCCATGCTTCCGGCAGGAAAGGCTGTCCGGATTTCACCGTATCCTCCCATACTGTTTGCTGCTTCTTTCCGGCCTCATCCAATGTATAAAGTAAGCAGACCACATCTAATGCCACAGGCTGTTGCTGCATGTTCAAGGCCTGTACCTGCATCTTATCCAGTTTCTCACGAGCCACTTTTCCGGCCAGTCCCTTTATCTGTAATCCGATGGTATGCTCACCCACCGGAAGCACCAGTACACCTTCCTGCGTTTCTCCGGCCACATCCGTCACTTCCACCTTCACCTGATAACGATAAAATCCGTCCCAGCCTGAGGAGACTTCCGCATCCGGACGTTCCAGACAAACCTTCACCGCAAACGTTCCGTCGGCTGAAGTCATCAGTTCACCCTCTGCCAACTGTTGTTCTCCTGCCATGTTCCGCCAGAACCAAGCCTTTGAACGAGTCAAGGTATAACGTACCTTACCGCCCTGCACCGGTGCACCGGAAAACTTTTTCGCCGTACCTTCCAATTGTAAGGAATCCCCCATCGTGTAAGCTTCCTGTACTTCCTTCCAAGTGACTTCAAACGTCGGACGCTTGTATTCTTCCACCCGGATATAACAGGAAGCCTTGTCCGATTCTACCCGGGACATGCCAGCCAATGTTTCCGAAGGCAACTGGAATTCCGCTGAAAATGCACCAAAGTCATCCGTAGTCAATTCTTTCCGGGCTATCTCCCGGTTATTGGCATCCCGCAAAGCCAGCCAGATAGCCGCATCTTTGCGTACCTCCACACTATCTCCTTCCTGCGTATAAGCCACTCCGGCCACGTACACTGTCTGCCCCTTGCGGTACAACGCACGGTCGGTAAACAAATCCATGCGGTCCACCTTCTTCTTGCTGTCATTGACCGTCGGCAACACCCTTCTGGACCAGTATGCCACCTGCATAAACTCATCCTTGCCTGCACGTGCATGCATCCACAATGATTCTTTCATGTCCGGCACTACTACCTTGCCTAGTTTATCGGCCTTAAACGTCTTATATAAGGTATAATTACCCGGCACAGGAATGGAATAAAACACCAATTCTGCCCCTGCGACCGGTTTTCCGGTCTTACGGTCTACCACATGACACTCCGTCTGCCTTTCTTCCATCGGGAAAGAAGCCACCTGCAGTGCAGACAGATACACCACATCATAACCCATTTTATCCTTATAGCCGTCGGGGATTGATTTCAATATGTAAATCCCCGCCTCGGGCATCCGGCTGGTCAGCACAGAAACCGTATCCTTGTAGGTGGGAGTATCCGGCAAGTCCAACCGCACTTTATCCACCAGTGTACCATACTTCTTTATCAGGTCCGCATGCTCCAGATTCTGAGCAAACACAGAAGAAGAAGCCTTCAGGTTCAGTCTATACCATTCCAGTGTCGCCCCTTTCAGGTTCTTGCTGGTAACACGAAGTTCTGCTTCCGTCTGCGGATAAGGATGAGTTACCTGCACCGAGAGCGACGGCATGCACACTATGCGCTGCTTATCCTTCAAATCGGCTGTAAATTCCGAAGAAGGATACCGTTTTATTCCTTCTTCTATCACCTTTATTTCGGACACGAAATCTTGTTTCTGATGATAGAAATCGACCCATGACACATACAACGCCGCACAGGCATCCACTCCGTCATAGGCTTTTGCCCACGCCTGCAACTGCTCCACCACCTGCTCGTCCGACAGCTGTTGCGGATACCTCCATCCATTACGCCGCCAATACATCAATCGCTCCAGGCGTGTCAACAATTCCGCGTCACGATTTCCTGCCGCCTCGTATTGTGCAATCAGCTTTTCATACTTGTCGAACACTGCCAACTGTACGGCCTTGCTTCCTCCCCCATTCCATAGAAGCTGAAAGATGGACTGACGCAACAGCAAATCGTACATATTGTCACCGAAATAGCGCTGGCTCCATTTTCCTTGTTCAACCATCGGACGAAAATCGGTCGTAGCTACACCCAACAAAACCTCCTTATCCTTTACTGCCCGGTCAAACTCATACAATGCGCTGTCCACTTCCTGAGGAGCAGACTCCAGTTTATAGTATCCTACCAGAAACGACAACACGGCTTTCTGCAAAGGATCGTTCTCCTCTGCAGCCCATGCATTCAGTCGACAAAGTTCACGCTGCAAACTGTCCGGTGTCAGCCCCACCTGACATTCCACCCGCGAAAGATACGCTTTCAGCATCTGCGGAGCATTCTTCTCTTTTCTTGCCTTTTCATAAATCTGGTTTACCTGTGAAATCAAGGTCTGCGGCAAATCTTTCTTCCGGGTTTCCTCTACCTCCTTCCAAAGACGGTCGTAACTCTGAGCTATCCCCGTCAAAGGGAACATGAAAGCCAACAATCCCGTGGCACATATCAAGAATAGTCTGTTCATCATTTCCAATTTTAAGTTTTACAAGGTTGTCTTTATAAAGATAAAACCAAAACACAGATTTACTGCACAGATTTTCATTAAAAGAAGTAAAACCACAGAAAATCGAAACAAAAAAAAACGGAGACTGCCCCTTTCCCTTTTACGGGAATCGGACAGTCTCCGTATCTATTTATCCACTAACGGATATTACTTTTTCGGTGTATTTTCCAATGTAGCCAGCAAGAAATCATAGAATTTCTTCACTGACGGCACGTGACAGCGTTCTTCCGGTGTATGCGGGCACTGCAAAGTAGGACCAAATGAAATCATATCCAGTCCCGGTACAACCGCACCGATAATACCACATTCCAGTCCGGCATGAATCACTTTCACCTCCGGTGTTTCACCAAACTGTGCCTTATAAGATTCCTTCATGGCATGCAGAATCGGAGAGTTTACATCCGGTTCCCATCCTGAATAGCTGCCAGAACGTTCTACGTGCATACCTGCCATAGAGAAACAGCTTTCGATAGCCGTATTGCGATAGTCCTTCATTGATTCGCGAGAGCTGCGTGTCAATACCTTGATGGCAGCCTTTCCATTGCCGATTTCTACGATAGCCAGGTTAGAAGAAGTTTCCACTGTATCCGGAATAGTCGGGATGAAACGTTCCACCCCATTCGGACATGCATAAATCGCATCCACCAAGTTATCACGGATTTCTTCCGGCACCATCATCTTCGGCAAGTCCACACGTTCTGCCGTAAAGCTGATATTGTCTTCAATGGTTGCGAATTCATCACGCCATACCTGTTCGCATTCACCCACGAATGCCAGCACATCTTCTACCTCCGAAGCCGGTACGGTAATCACTACTTCACATTCACGCGGAATGGCGTTGCGCATGTTTCCACCTTCCCATGACACCAGACAAGCCTCATCGTAAGCAATCACCTGGTTCATGAAGCGAGCCATCAACTTGTTGGCATTGGCATGTCCCCAGCCAATCTGAATACCAGAGTGACCACCACGCAATCCCTTCAGTGTCACCTTCAGCGCCACGTCTTCCGGATCTGTTTCTTCTTCCTTGTATTCCAAAGTAGCCGTCAGGTCTTCTCCACCTGCACAGCCAATATAAAGTTCACCTTCTTCTTCTGAATCCAGGTTCAGCAGGATTTCTCCTTCCACCGTACCCTGTTTCAAGCCGAACGCCCCATACATACCGGTTTCTTCATCGGCAGTAATCAGCGCTGTCAGCGGACCGTGCTTCAGGGTCTTGTCTTCCATAATGGCCATAATGGCTGCCACACCCATACCGTTGTCTGAGCCTAATGTGGTACCTTTAGCCTTCACCCATTCGCCGTCTACATAAACCGGAATAGGATCTTTTTCAAAATCATGCTGTGTATGTTTGTCTTTCTGAGGAACCATGTCCATGTGAGCCTGAAGGATGACAGACTTCCGGTCTTCCATACCCGGAGTGGCCGGTTTGCGATAGATTATGTTTCCAGCCTCATCCTGAAATGATTCCACACCTACCTGCTTGCCGAATTCCAGCAAGAAAGCCTGAATTTTTTCCAAATGTCCAGACGGACGAGGAATTTGCGTCAACGAATAGAAATACTTCCACACATTCTGCGGAGCCAAAGAAAGAATTTCGTTCATATTATATTTTTTGATTTTATTCCGGAAAAGCAATTTCACTTCCCGGTCCGTTTCTTATTTACAAGTGGTAAGGCTACAAGCCCGTAAACACCTAGCAAAATTAATAAAAAGGTTTGAATACCGTGCACCAGCAGGGCAAATATTCCGGCATCTTCCTTTCCCACCCCATACATCATCATCATAGTAATGACTGCAAAGTGCCACGGACCTGCTCCATTAGGAGTAGGAACGGCCACTGCAATACTGCCCACCACAAACATCACCAGTCCGGGCATCCAGCCCAATGAGGCAGAAAAGTCAAAGCAATAGAAACTCACATAGAATTGCAGGAAATAGCATGCCCAGATGCCCACGGTGTAAAAAGCGAACAGCCACGGATGTTTTACATGCCGAAGCGACAAACATCCGGCCCACACATCGTTCAATATGCCGCGCACCTTCGCAAATACCGTTAAATTGCGGACCAGGAAAAACGCCAGCACGCCCAATGCGAACAGACAGATGAGAGTGATATAAAAGTTGGTAGAAGTAAACAAGCCCGTAAAGAAGCCCATGTTCGTACCGGTCTTTTCAAAGAATGCCGCAAATACGCGCGACTGGAGCAACAGCGTCACTACGGTAATCAGCAGCACACAGATGGTATCAATAAGACGTTCCGTTACCACCGTACCCAGCGATTTGGAGAAAGAAACCCCGTCGTACTTCGACAGGATACCGCAGCGGGAAACCTCTCCTACACGCGGTACGACCAGATTGGCCGCGTACGACACAAAAACCGCATACACACTGTTCGACACCTTGGGATATTCACCTAACGGAGCTAACGTCAGATTCCAGCGCCAGCCACGGAACAGATGTCCCAACACACCAAACACCAGCGAAAAGGCCATCCAGCCATAATTCATGCCGCCATCCAGCACACTCCCCACACGCCGGAAATCAAAATCGTGGTATGTCCAAAGCAGAATAGCCGCCCCGAGTACCAGCGGAAGCGCTATCTGGAAGACCTTATTTAGTACTTTTTTTAAACCTGTTCGTTCCAAAATCAGTCTGTATATAAAGATTTATGTTTAACTTTGCAAGTCACAAAGATAATACGAACATTTAAAACCTGAGGTATGAAATTAGTTAAACCTAAAAAGTTTTTAGGACAACACTTCCTGAAAGACCTGCAAGTGGCACAAGACATAGCCGACACGGTAGACGCCTGCCCGGCCCTTCCCGTTCTCGAGGTAGGTCCCGGAATGGGAGTTCTCACCCAATACCTGCTGAAAAAAGACCGCCCACTCAAGGTGGTGGAGCTGGATTTTGAATCGGTAGCTTACCTGCGTGAGAATTTTCCGCAATTAGGAGACCATATCATCGAGCAGGATTTCCTGAAAATGGACCTCCGGCAACTTTTCGACGGACAGCCTTTTGTGCTGACCGGCAACTATCCCTACAACATTTCCAGCCAGATATTCTTCAAGATGCTCGACTACAAGGACTTGATTCCCTGCTGCACGGGCATGATTCAGAAGGAAGTGGCCGAACGCATCGCGGCTCGTCCGGGCAACAAGACCTACGGCATTCTGAGCGTACTGATTCAAGCCTGGTACAGCGTGGAATACCTGTTCACCGTACACGAACATGTGTTCAATCCTCCTCCCAAGGTGAAGAGCGCCGTCATCCGCATGACCCGCAACGGGACCAAGGAGTTGGGATGCAACGAGCAATTGTTCAAGCAGATTGTCAAGACGACATTCAACCAGCGCCGCAAGACGCTCCGCAACTCCATTTCTCCGATTCTGGAGAAGGGAAATCCGCTCAGTGCCGACCCTATCTTCAACAAACGGCCTGAACAGCTTTCCGTACAAGACTTCATCGACCTGACCAACCGGGTGGAAGAAGCCTTGAATTCCTCAGCCGCAAAGGCCGAGTGACCCTGCACACGAGACTTACAGACTACGATAACAACCCTCATCAGGAGTTTACAAGATGAATAGCGAAGATATTAAATTAGTCACCGAACTGATTGAGAAGAAAGATTCCGACCAGTTAAAAGAAGTCATCAAGGACCTGCATCCGGCCGACATCGCCGAGCTGTGCAACGAGCTGGACGCAGAAGATGCCCGCTTCATCTACCTACTGCTGGACAACGAAACGGCAGCCGACGTACTGATTGAAATGGACGAGGATGCCCGAAAGAAATTCCTCGAAATCCTTCCCCCCGAAACCATCGCCAAGCGCTTTGTCGACTACATGGATTCGGACGATGCCGTAGACATCATCCGCGAAATGGACGAAGACAAGCAGGAAGAAGTGCTTTCACACATTGAAGACATCGAACAGGCAGGCGACATCGTCGACTTGCTGAAATACGACGAAGACACCGCCGGTGGTTTGATGGGTACGGAAATGGTGATTGTGAATGAGAACTGGAGTATGCCCGAATGCCTGCGCGAAATGCGACTGCAGGCAGAAGAAATGGACGAGATATATTATGTATATGTGGTAGACGACGATGAACGCCTGCGCGGTGTATTCCCACTGAAAAAGATGATTACCAGTCCGTCGGTTTCCAAGGTGAAACACGTGATGAAAAAGGACCCGATTTCCGTCCATGTGGATACGCCCATTGAAGAGGTGGTACAGACCATTGAAAAGTATGACTTGGTGGCCGTTCCTGTGGTCGACAGCATCGGCCGCCTGGTAGGGCGCATCACCGTAGACGACGTAATGGACGAGGTTCGTGAACAGGCCGAACGCGACTACCAGTTGGCATCCGGTTTGTCACAGGACGTAGAAACAGACGACAACGTGTTCCGCCAAACCACCGCACGCCTTCCGTGGCTGCTCATCGGTATGCTGGGTGGAATCGGTAACTCCATGATTCTGGGTAACTTTGACTCTACCTTTGCCGCTCATCCGGAAATGGCGCTTTACATTCCCCTTATCGGTGGAACGGGAGGAAACGTGGGAACCCAGTCCTCCGCATTGGTCGTGCAAGGTCTGGCCAACAGCTCACTGAACGCCGAAAACACCTTCAAGCAGGTGCTGAAAGAATCCGTCGTAGCCCTTATCAACGCCACCATCATTTCCATGCTGGTGTATATCTACAACTTCATTCGTTTCGGAGCTACAGCTACGGTCAGCTATTCGGTATCCATCAGCCTGTTTGCGGTAGTCATGTTTGCTTCCATTTTCGGCACACTGGTACCCATGACCCTGGAAAAACTGAAAATCGATCCGGCCATTGCCACCGGACCGTTTATCTCCATTACCAACGACATTATCGGTATGCTCATGTACATGGGAATCACCGTATTATTATCCTAAATTTTCGTTAAATAAAACACAAGTGCGTTTGAAGTAAAACACAAGTACATTTTACTTCAAACGCACTTGTGTTTTAATCAAAGCGTCTTTGCGTTTTCTTTCAAACGCAAGGGCGTTTTTTTCACCCCCTCTACAAGCCCTTCTGAGCCACATTCCTCGTCTTTTTATTTCTAAAAATGATTCTTACCTTATAGTTTTTTTCTGAAAAAGTATGAAAATCAGATTTTTTTTCTTTAATTTGTAAGAACCTTTACTAATGGTAAAGAAAAAACTAGGATATTATACTCTTTAAAATCTATATACGATGGAAGTAAATGAAACCAACCGCCCATTAACCGAAACTCCGATGGAACAACCCATTGAAGCACCGGTTCCTACTGTTGAAGACACCGAAAAGGAAACATCCGCTCCCAAACAGACACTGGAAGAAGTGGTGCAACGCCTCAAGGAAATCAACGAGAAAAACGACCTGACCGACAAACAGGAAATCGATTCACTTAAACAAACGTTCTATAAACTACAAAAAGCCAAATCAGAAGCGGCACGGAAAGCTTTCATCGACGAAGGGGGAAAGGCAGAAGACTTCACTCCGGAAACAGAACCGGCAGAAGAAGAGTTCAAAGCTGTCATGAACGCCATCAAGGAGAAGAGAAATGCCTTAGCAGCTGCACAAGAAAAAGAAAAAGAAGAAAATCTGACCAAAAAACTGGGTATCCTGGAAAGAATGAAGTTCCTGACCGAATCGCAGGAAGATACCAACAAGATATACGACGAATTTAAGAAGTTACAGCAAGAATGGAATGAAATAGGCCAGATTCCGGTAGCCAAAGTAAACGAGTTGTGGAAAACCTACCAGCTTTACACCGAAAAATTCTATGACATGGTGAAGCTGAACAACGAATTCCGCGAATATGACTTCAAGAAAAATCTGGAGCAGAAAACCCGTTTGTGCGAAGCTGCAGAAAAATTGGCTGAAGAGCCCGACGTAATTTCTGCTTTCCACCAGTTGCAGAAACTTCATCAGGAATTCCGTGCCATCGGTCCGGTAGCTAAAGACCTGCGCGAAGAAATCTGGAGCCGTTTCAAGGCTGCCTCTACCGTGGTCAACAAACGTCATCAGCAACATTTTGAAGAACTGAAAGAAAAAGAACAGAATAACCTGGACCAGAAGACGGTGATTTGCGAAATCGTGGAAGGTATGGAATATGACACCTTCACTACTTTTGCCGACTGGGAAGACAAGACCAATGAAATCCTTGCCCTTCAGGCCAAATGGAAAACCATCGGCTATGCTCCGCAAAAGATGAACGTCAAGATTTTCGAACGTTTCCGCGCTGCCTGCGATGAATTCTTCCGCCGGAAAGCTGCTTTCTTCAAATCTGTGAAGGAAACAATGGCAGCCAACCTGGAAAAGAAAAAAGCGTTCTGCGAAAAGGCTGAAGCCCTGAAAGAAAGTACCGACTGGAAAGAAACAGCTGAAATCCTGACCAAGCTCCAGAAAGAATGGAAGAACATCGGTCCGGTAGCCAAAAAGCATTCCGATGCCGTATGGAAACGATTCATCGGTGCCTGCGACTATTTCTTTGAACGGAAAAACAAGGCGACTTCTTCACAACGCTCGGAAGAAGTGGAAAACCTAGCAAAGAAAGAAGATGTCATTAAGCGTATGGCTGCCCTGGAAGCTGCCGGAACTGCAGACGATGCAACTGCCGAACAAGTACGTGCCCTGATGAAGGAATGGAATGCCATCGGCTTCGTTCCTTTCAAGGAAAAAGACCGTCTGTATAAAGAATTCCATGCATTGGTAGACAAGCTGTTCGACCGCCTGCACCTGTCGGCTACCGAAAAACGCCTGAGCAGTGTACGCACCAACGGAAACAAGGAAGGAAATCTCTACCGCGACCGTGAACGTCTGGTTCGCACTTACGAAGGACTGAAAAACGACATTCAGACCTACGAAAACAACCTTGGCTTCCTGAATTCTTCTTCCAAGAAGGGAAATACCCTGGTAGCTGATATCAGCCGTAAGATTGAACGTCTGAAAAAAGACATGGAACTGGTATTGAAAAAAATCAAGGATATTGATGAAAGTTTGAAAGAAAAAGAATAAGTTTCTCAAAACACAGCATAAAAAAGCCCGTTTTTCAAAAGTAAAAGCGGGATTTTTTTATGCCCCTTTCTTACTAAAAATATATTCTAATATTAAAACTATAATTAATATCTATAATCATACTCCCGCCCTTCAATATAAACATAATAAAACATTTTATAAACAAATAATAGCATAGTGTTATATATACACCATTTTTATAAAAAATCTGATATTACAATATTTATTTTGCTTTTTTCATAAAAATAATTTGATATTAAATTTCACATTATTATATTTGTAAATGTAGTTAATTTTATCAAGTACTTATGAAAAAAACAATTCTGTTATTGGGTATTTACTTATGTATTGCCATAAGTAATATACTAGCTCAGACATCCCAAGTGACGGGACTCGTGGTTACTGCAGAAGAAAATGAACCTGTTGTAGGTGCTTCTGTATTAGTAGTAGGAACAACTATTGGTGGAATTACGGACTTGGACGGAAAATTCACTCTGAACAACGTACCATCTTCTGCCCGTAGCTTACAAATTTCTTTTATCGGCTACAAAACTCAAACACTACCAATCAACAGAAAAGGAGTCATGAAGGTAGTTCTGGAATCTGATTCAGAGGTACTAGAAGAAGTGGTTGTTACCGGTATGACCAAAGTTGACAAACGCTTATTTACAGGAGCAGCCGACCGCTTGACAGCATCAGATGTAAAACTAGATGGTATGGCCGACATCAGCCGTGGCTTGGAAGGACGTTCTGCAGGTGTATCCGTACAGAATGTATCAGGAACCTTCGGTACAGCCCCTAAAATCCGTGTACGTGGTGCCACTTCTATCTATGGAAACTCCAAACCATTATGGGTTGTAGATGGAGTTATTATGGATGATGTAGTAGAAATTGGAGCCAATGACCTGTCTTCAGGAGATGCAACAACGCTTATCAGTTCAGCAATTGCCGGCCTCAACTCAGATGATATTGAAAGTTTCCAAATTCTAAAAGACGGATCTGCCACATCTATTTATGGTGCCAGAGCTATGGCAGGTGTGATTGTAGTCAACACTAAAAAAGGAAAAGCCGGAACAAGCCGTTTCAACTATACAGGAGAATTTACTACACGCTTAAAGCCCTCTTACCGGACATTCAACATCATGAATTCACAGGATCAGATGGGAATCTACAAAGAATTACAAGACAAAGGATGGCTCAATCTGGCAAGTACATACCGAGCAGCCAACAGTGGAGTATATGGAAAAATGTATCACCTTATAAATACATACGACCCTGAAACAGGACAATTTGCATTATTAAACAACACGCTAAATCGCAATGCATATCTGCGCCAAGCGGAATACAGAAATACAGACTGGTTCGATTTACTATTCAGCAATGCCCTGATGATGAATCACTCTATCAGCATGTCTAGTGGATCAGACAAATCTACGTCTTATGTTTCTTTAAGCGCAATGACGGATCCTGGATGGATGAAAGGCACAAATGTACAACGCTATACAGCAAACTTAAATACAACATATAATATTCATAAGGATTTGTCAATAACAGTTATAGCCAATGGATCTTATCGTAAACAGAAAGCACCGGGAACCATTGGCCAATCAAGGGACGCTGTCACAGGAGAAGTGTCCAGAGGATTTGATATCAACCCTTATTCTTATGCCTTGAACACTTCAAGAACCTTAGACCCCAATGAATATTATACACGTAACTATGCCGATTTTAATATATTCAACGAATTAAACACCAATAATATCACCCTAAACGTCGTAGACTTAAAGTTCCAGGGAGAATTAAAGTGGAAGCCTATCATGGGATTAGAAATTAGTGCGTTGGGAGCAGTGAAATATTCATCCTCTTCACAAGAACATAAAATTACAGAACATTCTAATCAAGCCATGGCCTATCGCGCAATGGACGATGCAACCATGAGAGACAATAACCCGTGGTTATATACAGACCCTGACATTATTAACTCTCTGCCATTTTCTATCCTTCCTAAAGGCGGATTCTACAACAAAACCGATTATCGCATGTTTAGCTACGACTTCCGTCTATCGGCTTCATGGAACAAGGTATTTGGTAACGACAACATCATAAATCTATATGCAGGTATGGAGGCCAATGCCCAAGACCGCTCCAATAATGCTTTCCAAGGATGGGGTATGCAATATGACAACGGTGAAATTCCTTACTTTGATTACAACGCATTCAAAAAGATGCGAGAAGATAACTCTGATTACTATTCTTTAACTAATACCAAAAGAAGAACATTGGCCTACTTTGCAACAGGAACTTACTCTTACCAAGGACGCTACAGCCTAACAGGAACATTTCGTTACGAAGGCTCTAACCGATTAGGAAAAGCCCGCTCTGCACGCTGGTTACCTACATGGAATATAGGTGTAGCATGGAATATGCATGAGGAAAAATTCTTCGAGAAGCTTCAACCTGCACTTTCCCACTTTACCCTGAAATCATCTTATAGCTTGACAGCTGATGCTGGTCCTGCCGACGTTACAAATTCTTTTGTAAATATCAACAGTTATACTCCATGGCGTCCCAGCGCTTCTGTCGGTGAGTCCGGATTACACATTGTAGAACTGGAAAATGGCGATTTGACATATGAGAAAAAGCATGAAATCAATGTAGGAGTTGATATGGGTTTCCTGAACAACCGGATAAACATGGAATTAGCGTGGTACAAACGCAACAACTATGATCTGATAGGAGCCGTACTAACCCAAGGAGTTGGTGGCGAAACAAGAAGAAATGCCAACCTTGCATCTATGAAATCACATGGATATGAAGTTAGTCTATCTACACAAAACATTGTAACCAAAGATTTCCAATGGACAACAGACTTTATCTTTGGCTATAGCAAAACCAAGATTACAGATCTTAAATCACAGACTTATTTATTTGACTTGGTAACCGGATACGGTCAGCGAGAGGGATATGACTGGGGAAGCTTATTCTCCATTCCATTTGCCGGCCTTGACGAAGATGGTTTCCCGACCTTCTGGTGGAACGGAGAACTTATTGACAAAACAAATTATGGATCTATCAATTTCCAGCAAATTCAAGATGTAGACTTCTTGAAGTATGAAGGCCCACGCGATCCAACAATAACTGGTAGTTTTGGGAACGTATTCAAATACAAGGGGTTCAAACTAAATGTATTTATCACTTACTCTGCAGGAAATAAAGTAAGACTAGACCCTCAATTCTCTAGTACATACAATGACCTGGACGCAACTCCTAAAGATTTCAAGAACCGTTGGATGCTGCCTGGCGAAGAAAAGATTACCAACATTCCTGTTATCCCCAGTGCACGCGATAACCAGAAATACAGTAACCTGAATTATGCATATAATGCTTATAACTATTCTGATGCACGAATTGCAGACGGAGGATTTATTCGTATGAAAGAAATCTCACTAACCTACGATTTCCCTAAAGCATTATTGGGTAGTCAGAATATTCTGAAAACGTTATCACTGAAAGTACAGGCTACAAATCTATTTTTAATTTACTCCGATGACAAACTTAACGGACAAGACCCGGAATTCTTTAACTCCGGTGGAGTAGCAGCTCCTGTACCTAAACAATTCACATTTACATTAAGAGCAGGATTTTAACCTTAAATACCTATAGAGTTATGAAAATAAGACATTTACTATTCAATACAGTTCTGTTAGCAACCACCTTCGGAATCTCATCATGTGATGATTTTCTGGACACAATGCCAGACCAAAGAACAGAGCTTGACAATGCAGACAAGGTCCGTGATATTCTCATCTCTGCTTATCCAGCACAATATCCTATGCTTATGTTCGAATTTATGTCCGACAATTATGATGATAATGGTGATACTTATAGCAGCCCCAGTAATTTAGTCATAGAATCATACCATTGGCAAGATGCTGTAGAGTCTGACCAGGACTCTCCTAACGGACTTTGGAATGCATGTTATAGCGCCATTGCTGCAGCCAATCAAGCACTTGAAGCTATCGAGGAGCTAGGAGATACCGAAGAACTACAAGTCTACAAAGGAGAGGCTTTATTATGCAGAGCTTATGGCCACTTCCTGTTATCCAACATATTCTGCATGGCTTATAACCCTCAAACCGCAGAGTCTACTCTCGGTATACCGTATATCACAGCTCCAGAAAAAACAGTAGGTGTAGTATATGAAAGAGGAACAATGCAACAAGTGTACGAAATGATTGATGCAGATATTGAAAAAGCTCTTCCTCTAATAAAAAATGCAAGCTTTGATGTACCATTGTATCATTTTAACACGAAAGCAGCTTATGCTTTTGCTGCACGCTTCAATCTTTTCTACGGAAAAGATTATGACAAAGTCATAGCTTATGCAACAGAAGCTGTGGGCAATAATCCAATCTCTGTATTAAGAGATTTAAGCCAGTACGATAAATTTACAACAATGGAAGAATGGACTTATGGATATATAAATAAAGACGAGCCGGCAAATCTGCTACTACTTCCTACAATATCACGCTATGGAAGAGCTTTTAATCAACGTTATGCTATTACACAGAATATCATGCGCTCCCAGTTAGTATGGTCAGAATTTCCCGGAGGCACACAGTTGGAAGTATACAACACAGTTTTCCAATCTAACTATGTCAGCTACATCGTTCCCAAGATGGCCGAACTATTCGAAATCACAAACCAAATAGCTCAGACAGGATATCCACACATCGTAGTACCAGCCTTTACAACCGACGAAGCACTTTTATGTAGAGCCGAAGCATATATTCTGAAAAAAGAATATGATAAAGCAGCTACTGATTTATCATATTGGTATGTCAAAAAAGGAATAACTTCTCATACCTCTGATGAGATTGCTGACTTTTATAAAAACAGTTCACCCGAGACCAATGCAAAACCGCTTAATACAGGAGTTACCTACGATGAGAAACAAACGAATATGCTTCATGCTGTCTTGCATGCACGCCGGGTTGAAAGCATCCATGAAGGAGGACGATGGATGGATATTAAACGATATGGCTTATCAATCACACATAACATATATGGAAGTGACCCAATCATTCTGACTGCCGACGATCCACGTAAGGCAATTCAACTACCGATTGATGTACTAGCCGCTCCAGGAGACATGACTCCTAACCCTAGATAAATCATAAATATTACACTAATAAAAACAAGACCATGAAAACAAATATAATTGCATATTTACTATTAGCTTTCCTGACAGGAAACATTATCACTTCTTGTTCTGAGGAAGAGCTGAGTGATGTCAGTATTTTCGATGAAAGTCTGCAAAGTGAGCCTAACGAACTAGATAAGTGGATTGAAAAAAACTATTTATATGCCTACAACATCGACTTTAAGTACCGAATGGAGGATATAGAATCAAGCCTAAGCAATAATCTGGTTCCTATAGACTATCAATTAGCAGTCCAAATGGCACGTATCATCAAACACGTTTGGTTTGAAGCATACGACGAAGTTGGAGGAATTAATTTTACTCGCCAATATGCACCTAAGGTTATCCACCTGATTGGTTCCAGACAATGGAATCCTAACGGAACTGTTACTTTAGGATATGCAGAAGGAGGACTAAAAGTTACACTCGTAGGAGGAAACTGGCTAGAACCTGACAATATTCCATTTATGAATGAAATGTATTTTCAGACTATGCACCATGAATTTTCTCACATCTTGCATCAAACAAAAAATTACCCTGTAGAATACAATCAGTTGAGCGAAGGGCACTATTCTCCGTCAGGGTGGAATAATAGAACTAATATTGCCCAGTATGCTCCTTATGGTTTCGTAACAGCCTATGGTAGCAGCCAGCCTACAGAAGATATTGCAGAAGTAACAGCATGCTATTTGACATGGTCGCAAGAACAATGGGACGCACTAGAAGCTGGAACGAAAACCGACGTAGATGGAAATCCTGTTAGTGGAGGATGGGAAATTATCCAACAAAAAATTACGATCATGAAGAATTACATGAAAGAAAGCTTTGGAGTAGATATGGATCAGTTAAGAGATGCTATCAACCGAAGATGTGAGGAGATTCAACACATGGATTTAAATGAGTTACCTGAATAATCGTGAAACTTACAAATAAAACTCGTATGAAAAAAATATTACCTTATATAGCTTGTTTCTTTATGTTGTTTCTGCAAGCGTGTAACAACGAAGTAGACGATTTATTCGACACACCTGCACAACAACGAGTTAATGAAGAACTTAAGGCCTGCAAGGAGCTGTTAATTAGCGCCGAGAATGGATGGGTAATGGAATATTATCCATCAGCCAACCAATCGTATGGAGGTTACGTCATGATTTTAAAATTTACAGACAAAGATGTTACCGTACAGTCTGAAATTGCCGCTGACCCTTCAGATGCTGTTACGAGCTTATATTCATTAAAATCCGACATGGGACCTACCTTAAACTTTGATACCTATAATAAATACTTGCATTACTTCGCCGACCCAGACAATAATGGAGGAGGCGGATTAGGTAAAGGATATGAAGGTGATTATGAATTTATTATTCAATCACATACAGAAAATGAGATTACCTTAAAAGGAAAAAAGACTAAAAACATCATCAAGATGAAACGTATGGAAACAAGCGGAGACGCTTATTTGACAGAAATTATCAAAACACGTACAAACATAACTTCCATACAAGGCATTTTAGGGTATAAAGGACAAGTTAACGGACAAGAAGTTTCTATCACCATACCTTCCGACCGCAGAATGACCATTCAGGTTGGGACTGAACAAATTTTTAATGTAGCATATATGTATGGTTTATCAGGCATACAATTTTACCAACCTATAGAAATAGGAGGAAATGAAATATCGGGTCTGGAATGGTCTGAAACAAACAACAGTTTTATGTGGAATGAAAACACGCTCGAACAAATTCCAGATCCTATTTATCCGAAATATTTAAAATATTTAGGAAACTACAATATGAACTATTTCTATGGTCAAACAGAAAGAAACTTACCTGTTACATTAATCGCAAAAACATTTAACGGAAGCGAAAAATCATATGAGCTGCAAGGTCTTCCTTTCCCATTACAAGTTAGCTACAATGTAGAACAAGACTGTCTTGAAATTCTTACTTACCAAAAAGACGGTTACTATGTAGCTGTATGGGAAGTAATTGGTAGTGGAACATTGAGTTGGGCCGGTGGATTAGGACTAATAGGTAAACTCAAAGAAGGAACTTCAAACGTCTATGAGTTCGTAGATAACGGCGTATGGGGAACTAATATCGCACGTGCGCTTATCCTATGGAGTGCTTCCGGGGAATACAAAGGCTTCGGAGGAGATACACGTTTTCAATATATTGTATTGACTAAAATTCAATGAATAACCTTTAATAAATAGTTGGCTTATGAAAAAAATACATATTCTCTGCATTGGTATATTTCTCCTATGCATTACAGGCTGTTCTAAAGAAGATAGTATTCCTCAGGAATTAAAAGTAATAGAGACTCATGCTGATTTTGATTGTTTTGGTGGGACCGGAACCATTCAGTTTACCTCTTCCTCTCCTGCTACAGTAACATCAAATGAAAACTGGTGCAAAGTAAGCCTCGCAGGAAATATCGTTACGCTAGAAGTAGAGCCAAACCTAAGTATCAACAGCCGTACCGCTATCGTTTATCTCAAAACGGAAACACAAGAAACATTTGTGCCAATTTCCCAGCTTGGTGATATTTTATATCATGATTTTCAGAACGTAAGTTTTTCTGGAGAAGGAGGTGAAATGACATTCCATGTAAAATCAAATCACAATGTCATTTTTGAGAATGTAGATACATCATGGATTACAATTACGCAAGAAGAAGATGTAGTTACAATTAAAGCAACTCCACTAACAAGAGGTTTACGAGAAAATACCATATTGATAAAAGCAGGAGAACATCAAATTGCAATTACTTTTAAACAAGTTAATATAACAGGTCTGTATGACTGCTTCATCAATGGTGGTACAACTAATTATGGTACCTGTACGATTGAACCTACTGAGAAAGAAAATGTATACCGCGTAACTCCGGAAGGAAGTGCATTTGATGCACCTTATAATATCATTTATAACAACGGAAAATTATCTATTCCTTTCGGACAATATTTAGGAAAGCATGAAGGTAATCAGCCCTATGTCTATTTATGTTCTTATGACAAAGTCGGACGATTGGGTTGGAACTCAAACTCCAGTTATGAAGCAGAATTTACGTTAGAAAACGACAAAGCTGTCCTGACTTTTAAAGATAATGGTAGTTGGAGCGGACAACACATAGATGGTTTCTATTATGGCCTATTCAGTAATCTATTAGAAAACGGAGGAACCACCACTGGTGCTGGAATAGCAGCAATTGTAGATCTTGTATGGATTAGTAAATAAAGATTTTAATAACGATTCTAATGATTAGAATCAACCTACTTTAATAAGAGGCATTTGTAGTTTACAAATGCCTCTTATTTTATCTTCTTATAAGTAATTCATATAAAAATTAATTACAATGTCACTTCAATGAAGAACACGCGTTATTAACCTAAACTTATAAAAGCTTTTTGAAAAAAGTATCTCAAATATTTTCTTATCACAAAAAAAACTTTTAAATTAATGCCAAATTTCAAAAATAAAGATTATCACAACACACTAACAATAAATAAAATATCAGCAAAACATAATTCCGAATGATTAAAAAACATAAAATAAACTATTCTTAATATGAAAATGAAATCACTATTAGGGATTATGCTTTCCCTGAGCATTCTACAGTCCTGTCAGAATGACGAAACAAATGGCATCCAAAATGAAGTGAACAAAAATGGTATAACATTCATGTCACTCATAGATGACACTAATAATTCGCGTGCATACGATACCTCCTGGGAGACAAACGATGTCATCGGAGTTTTCATGCTTGCCAGTGAAAATAAAAATATACTGGAAACAAACGTACCCTATGTGACATCAAAAGGAGACGGCTATTTTATCAGTCAAAACCAGCCCATGTATTATCCTGAAAATAATAGCACTGTTGATTTCATTGCATATTACCCGTATAATGAAAATACAAATGATCACACTAATTATACTATCAACCTCAGTGATCAGACTAAACAAAATGCTATTGACCTGATGACTGCTGTAAACCTGACAGGACGTGACCAGACTTCTCCACAAGGTAATCTGCAGTTCAAGCACCTGCTGGCCAAATTGGTATTAAACCTGAAATCTACTTCTGGAAGTTCACTGAAAGGGATCAAGGCTTCTATCAGCGGACTTAAAGTAAAAGGAACAGCCAACCTGTCCAATGGTTCAATCACTCCTTCTGGTGAAGCAAGCGCTTTCTCCTTATACATAAATGAAGAAGCTACCCAAGCGGAAGCTATCTTGCTGCCACAAAATCTGAGTGAGAGCGTAAAAATCAAATTGGAGTTCAACGGACAGAGTCAAGAAATTGATACCAAGCTTTCTGGAAGTATTGAACAAGGTAACAAATATACATACAACGTAAATATAAATTACCAAGGAGGAGAAATTACAACTGATCCGCAAGCCCAATACACAAAATGGGCAGAAACTCCATTAATTACTGAATCTCAATTAGCTAAACCTAATATCAAATACATTATTCACTACACTGGAGAAACTTATCAGAACAGTACACTCAACGGTGTCGAAATTCGTAATTACAGCATGCTGTATGATACGGATTTGAAAATGGCTTATTGGGTGGCATATCCATTATGTTCATGGTATTTGGGAGACAGCGGACGTACCGATGCATGGGGATATGATGATAAATTAGCAGAAAACCTACAACCCAATTTATTGAAAGGCATTTCCGGATATGACCGGGGACATCAAATTCCCAGCGGCGACCGGACACGTTCAAACTCAATCAACAGCCAAACCTTTTATTACACCAATATGACTCCTCAAATAGGACAAAAAATGAATCAAGCTATTTGGGCTGACCTAGAAAGTGCTGTAAGAGGATGGAGTAGCGCCACAGATACATTATATGTAGTAACCGGAGCCATGCCTACAACCCAGACAGACCAAACAATCAAATATGTACAAGATAATGACGGGAAAAACATGGCTGTTCCCAAATACTACTTTAAGGCATTGGCACGAAAAATAAACGAACAGTTCCAGACAGTAGCCTACAAACTGGATAACATATCCTACAGCCACAGAGATTATAATGTAGGAATACTATCCGTTAAGGAACTGGAAGAAATAACGGGATTCACATTCTTTCCTGATAAGCCAGAAATCACTGAAAGCATTAAAAGCCAAAAAACAAGCTGGAAATAAAATAATCATGTTCACAAAAAATAAATTAGTATGAAAATCTCGAATCTATTGTACACAGGGGCGTTGTCAACCCTAGCTCTAATGAGCTGTACAAACAACGACGACCACAGTGACTGGTACGGAAGCGAAGGCATCGTTTTCACCACAACTATTCAGTCTAGAATTTCAGATAATGTCTGGAATGCAAACGATGAAGTAGGTATCTACATGATGAATGCAGGAAGTGGAATTGAGGCTGCTACTGCACAAAACAAAAAGTATATTGCACAAACCAATGGAACCCTGACTGCCGCCTCGGGCAACGGCATCTATCTTCCGGAAAGCGGAAGCGTGGACTTCATTGCATATTATCCTTATACTACGAATGTAAGTGGCAATAAGATTGCAATCAACGTATCGGATCAAAGCAATCCGGCTGCTATCGATTTGATTTATTCAAATGGAACTAAAGGAGTGGAAGCTGCTACTGCCACAAACATCAGCCTGGGCTTTACACATCAGTTGGCCAAACTGACTCTGAATGTTACCAAAGATGAAACAATTGAAACCCTTAACGGGCTGAACGTTAATATGAAAGGTATCACAACAGAAGGTGAATTTAACTTGGCAGACGGGACCTTAGCTGGCACAACAGGTACCAATAATAAGGATGTAGCAATGTATGTAGATGCGCAAGGAACTACAGCTACGGCTACAGCTATCATACTTCCAACTGCTGCAAGTACAGACCAAACATCAATTAATCTGACCTTCAACCTTAACGGACAATCATTTACCCATACGATTAGTGATGTAAGTATTTTCGAAAAAGGAACGAACGTAAGTTTCAATGCCAATCTGTCTATCAACAATGGCAAGCCAGTGGTTAGCGTAGGTAACGCAACAATCAATGACTGGGTTGAAAAACCAGGTGGAGACATCAACGTAGACTTTGACGGCGGAACTCAACCGGGTGGAGAAACTGTAGCATTAGATGAATCATTTGCTACTGGCCAAGGCAACTTCACCATTGAAGACAGGCAGCTTCCGGAAGGTGGAAGTTACGTGTGGAAACATGACACTTACAATGATGACAATTATATGAAAGCCAGCGCTTATATCGGAGGCGCAAAAGCATCTGAATCATGGTTGGTTTCTCCTGCTATAGATTTGAGCCAGGCAACCACTGCAACTTTGACATTCGACCATACTCACAAATTTATAGGAACTCCTGTTGAGAACTTTATAAGTCTTTGGGTTACTGAAACAAGCGCTGAGAATTGGCAGCAGTTGAGCATTGACAAATACGGAACAAACAATGACTATACATTTGTAACTTCATCTGTCGATTTGTCTGCTTATGCTGGAAAAACAATCAAATTTGCATTCAAATATGTAAGTACAACCGATGCAGCCGGTACTTGGGAAATCAAAAACGTGAAAGTAGTTGCCAACGGAGGAGGAGGAGGAGGAACAGTCGATCCTGAACCAGGAGAAGGAACTAATTTATTAACTAACCCTGGATTCGAAGACTGGACCAGCGAATTGCCAACTGCATGGGACAATGCTACATATAATACAGGAGAAATTATAAAAGAGACCAGTATCAAACATGGTGGAAATAATTCACTGAGACAAACTTCGGCCAGTGGTACAAATAAGATTCAACAAGAAGTAGCTATCACAGCCGGCAAGAAGTATAGAATCTCTTACTGGTTCCTGGATAATGATACAAAAGCAAGTAGCCGCTATTGGTTTGCCATGGTAGGTAGTGACGGAAAAACAATTAATGATATTAACAAACAAATTCAGCAAAGCGACTACTCTGCAGACAATGCAGAATGGCAACAAGTTACAATAGAGTTCACAGCTCCTGCTGGCACTGTAAAAATGCGTTATGAAGTAAGAACTTACCGCAATATGGATAGCAATGAAGCTGGTGGATACATTTATTATGACGACATGGAATTAGTTGAAATCCAATAACAATTTGATCCATTCCCCTCACAAGAGAACATGAAAAAGCTCTATAAAACTTTTTCATGTTCTCTTTCAACCCCTTATAAAATAACACTAAACTAACAATTATTTTTTATGAAACACAAATTACTGTTCTTCATGGCATTCTTCCTTCCTTGCCTTGTTTTTGCACAAGGAAATGTAAGCGTGAAAGGAAGTGTGATCGGAGCAGTAAGCAATGACCCTATTCCAGGTGTAATTGTGACGGTGACAGAACTGAACCGCCAAGTCACAACCGACGCGGACGGAAATTTCACCATCCGAAATATTCAGCCGGGAACTTACGTCATTCAGCTTAACTCCGTAATGATTACGCCCAAGAGTGTCTCCATTGAAGTAGAAAACTTAGGCGTAACTGAACTAAAACCTATCCGAGTAACTGAACTTAACGCAAACGAAGACGTGTCCATGATTGGTATCATTGATGCCGGTATGGTGGATGATGACGTGGAAACCTCCGGGCAGGATGTCAGCTCTACCGTGATTCTATCAAATGATATATTCCTGAACAAAGCTGCCTACCAGCTTTCACCGGCACGTTTCTCTCCGCGTGGATACAATAGCACACAGGAAGTAAAATACATCAATGGCGTAGAATTCAACGACCAGAACAGAGGTGTATTCAACTATGCGGCAGTAGGTGCACTGAACGACATGACACGTAACGGTGATGTCACCAATTTCACAGCTCCTTCATCTTTTACTTTTGGTGAGTTAGGAGGTACGGAAAACATCAACATGCGTGCCAGCAACTATACTCCTGGAGGAAAGTTAACCTTAAGCTATACCAACCGAAACTATTATCTCCGTGGCATGTTTACCTATTCTACCGGACTGAAGGACAATGGATGGGCATTCACGACTTCTATTGGTGGACGCTATTCGAATGAAGGTAACATCGATGGTACTTTCTACAAAAACGTATCTTTTGCCTTCTCGGCTGAAAAACAATGGAAAGGAGGAGAACATAGCCTGTCAATGGTAGCTTTTGTATCACCGGTACAACGCGGACAGCAAGGTAGCTCTTACCGTGAAGTGTATGAACTGACAGGAAACTACCTTTACAACCCGAACTGGGGATATCAGGACGGGAAAAAAAGAAATGCAAAGGTAGTTACGGCATTCGACCCGACAGCTATCATTTCACACATCTGGAAAATCAACGACAACATGACGCTGACGACAGGTGTAGGAGCACATTATGCCCGCTACGGAAATACGGCGCTCAACTGGTACAATGCCCCAGACCCTCGTCCGGACTATTACCGCTATCTGCCTTCCTACTTTGAAAATGAATCAACTCAAGCAAGATACAAAGAATTGTGGAGCAGTAACCAGACAAGCTTTACACAAATCAACTGGGATGATCTCTATCTGGCGAATGCCAACAACATACGCAACGGCAATGGAGCTGCAGTTTATATGCTGGAAGAACGCCGCAGTGACCTGCTGGAAACGTCATTCAACTCGACCTTGAATGCACGCATGAGCCGCCATTTCGATATCACTGCAGGAGTGGGTGCACGCTACACTCAATCACGCCAGTTCAAAACTGTAGCCGACCTGCTGGGAGCAGAATATGTGCTGGATATTGACAAATTTGCAGAACAAGATTTCTCCGGTGATCCGGATAAAATTCAGAATGACTTGAACCGCCCGCAAAGAAAAGTATACGAGGACGGCATCTTCGGTTATAACTATAATCTGAACATTTACTCACTGAATGCCTGGGTTGTCAATCAGTATCACTCACGCTACTGGGATTATTATTACGGTATGAAACTGACCTATACCAGCTTCCAGCGTGATGGTAAGATGCGCAACGGACGTTATCCTGACAGTTCTTTCGGTAAAGGTATGCGCCATCAGTTTACAGACTTGATGGTAAAGGGAGGATTGACTTACAAGTTCAACGGACGCCACATGATTAATGCCAACATCAGCTACGGAAGTGAAGCTCCGCTGCCCAACGAAGCATACGTTTCACCGCGTATCACTGACCGTACCATTGATGATATAAAGAGCGGACGCATTCTTTCTGCCGACATCAATTACATTTTCTCAACTCCACGCCTGGCCGGACGTATCGGAGTGTTCCAAACTAACTTCTATGACCAGATGGAGCGTAGCAGTTACTATGACGGCATTGAAGGTACATTCATCAACCACGTACTGTATGGAGTAAACCGTATTCACAGAGGTATCGAACTGGGAGCAACCTACAAACTGGATGATCACTGGAGCTTTGACCTGGCAGGAACCGTAGGTGAATATTATTACAGCAACAACCCGGATGGTATCAAAAACTCTGAAAACGGAAAGATTGTAGAAAGAGAACAGGTATACATGAAAGATGTCTATGTGGGTGGAGTACCACAGATTGCCGGTACATTTGGAATCCGTTACTTCATCAAATACTGGTTCTTAGGAGCCAACTTGAATGGATTTGCACGCAATTACATTGAAGCTGCTCCTCTCCGTCGTCTGGCTTCAAGTTATACAGAAGTAACCCCCTATAACCAGTACTATGATGCTTTCAAGCAACTGACAACACAAGAACGTTTCCCAGCTGCTTATACCTTGGACCTGTCAGTCGGAAAGATTTTCTATCTGCCTGGAAGACAATCTATCAACTTCAATCTTTCTCTGAACAATGTATTAAACAAGAAAGATATCTGCACCGGAGGATATGAACAAGGACGATTCGACCTTGAACATCCGGAACGTTTTGGAGGAAAATACTATTACATGCAGGGAATTAACTGCTTCCTGAATGTGAGCTACCGTTTTTAATCATTAACCTACATAAAACTTAGAATATATGAAACTTTTAAGAAATATCAGTCTGCCACTCATTGCCTCACTCGCCCTCTTCGCTTGTGAACGAGACTATGATGCTCCTCTCTTGACAGAACCTGAATACACAGGTCCGGCAGCCAACATTACAATTTCAGAATTACGTGCCCAAACTGCAGCCGCTACCCAGGATGTTCCCGTCATCATCACACAGGATCAGGTGTTGAAAGCCGTTATCACAGGTAACGATGAGTCAGGAAATATCTTCAAGAAAATCTACTTGCAGGATGAAACGGGTGCCATTGAAATGGAAGTAGACCAAAGTAGTGTGTACAACTATTATCCGGTAGGTCAGACAGTATATGTAGACCTGAACGGATTAAGTATTTCTGTATACGGTGACGAACAACAGCTAGGACATCCTGAAGGATATTTGTATCGTACACCGTGGGAAGATTTTGAAAAGCATGTAAGCAAAGACGGATGGGCTAATCCTGAAAATGCCAAACCTATTGTAATTGATGATATCAGTACAGTTAATGCGGCTCCCGATAACTATAAATTCAAATTAGTGCAATTTACCGGGGTTACTTTCCAAAATGGTGGGAAAGGTATCTTTGCCCCTGAAGATGGTTATGGGGAGGAAAACATCACCGACAGCCATGGAAATACCTTGATGATCCGTACCAGCAACTATGCCAGCTTTGCAGGTAACAAGCTTCCGGAAGGGAAAGGTAATGTAACAGGTATCTTAGGACGGTTCAAAGGCACATGGCAGCTTACTTTACGCACAGCTGATGACGTAAGCGACTTTACCGGAAGCACTGAAGAAGGTGGAGATGAAGGTGGAGAAACTCCAAGTGGTGAAACCAAAACAATTCTTGAAGAAACTTTTGCAAGCAGCCAAGGAAGCTTCACTATTGAAGATAAAGCTCTTCCTGAAGGTAGTGATCATGTATGGAAGTTTGAAACATACAACAATCAAGGCTACATGAAAGCAAGTGCCTTTATCAATGGAGCAAAAGCATCCGAATCATGGTTGGTTTCTCCTGCGGTAGATTTGAGTCAAGCAACAACAGCCACTTTGACATTCGATCATACTCACAAATTTGCAGGAACCCCTTCAAGTGAACTAACTCTTTGGATAACCGAAACAAACGCTGATAATTGGAAACAATTAACTATCGACAAATATGGTACAAACAATGATTATACATTTGTAACTCCAACTATTGATCTTTCTGCTTATGCAGGTAAAACAATTAAGTTTGCCTTTAAATATGTAAGTACAACCGACGCAGCCGGTACTTGGGAGATTAAGAATGTCAAAGTAACCGCAACCACAGGTAGCAGCACCGGCGGTGACGGAGGTACAACCATCGAACCCACGCCCAACAACTAATGCACATACTAAACAATGAAAGTCATGAATAAACGATTGCTTATTTTCACTTTGTTCATTACTTGTATATATACAACCAGTCTGTTTGCACAAGACAGACTGGGTGTCTATGCAGCCGCATTCTATAACTTAGAAAACCTTTGGGATACAGTGGATGACCCCGATAATGCCGGTGACGATGATTTCACTCCGGAAGGACAGTATGAATGGACTCAGACCAAGTACGAGCAAAAGTTACAGAATATTGCCAAGGTAATCTCTCAACTGGGAAGAGATTATTGCCCGGCAGGTCCAGCTATCATTGGTATCTCGGAAGTGGAAAACCGGAAAGTATTGGAAGACCTGACAAAAACAGCTCCAATCAGCGGAATGGGATATGAAATCGTGCATTTCGAATCACCCGACCATAGAGGTATTGACGTAGCGGCCTTGTACAACCCCAAATTGTTCAAACTGATTGACGCAAGAACTTATCCTTTCAACAAGCCGGATATGCCCAATTATAAGACACGTGATATTCTGCTTGTAAGTGGTATACTGGCCGGAGAACCGTTCCACCTGATTGTGAACCACTGGCCTTCACGTTACGGCGGTTCTGCTTCTTCTCCGCTGAGAGAATTTGCTGCCAGTATCGTGAAACACATTGGCGATTCTATCCATGCACAGAATCCGGAAGCAAAAGTGCTCATTGTAGGCGACTTGAATGATGACCCGTTCAACAAGAGCTGCAGCGAGGTACTGGGCGCTAAAAAGAATATCAAGGAAGTAAAACCTGACGGGTATTACAATGCCACTTGGAAATTGTATGATCAGGGTATCGGTTCTCTCTGCTACCAAAACCAATGGAATTTGTTCGACCAACAGATTATATCAGGCAACCTGATTGGCAAGGACCGCAGCACATTGAAATTCTGGAAGAGCGAAGTATTCAACCGTCCATTCCTGCTTCAAAAAGAAGGAAAATACAAAGGATACCCACTTCGTACATTCTCGGGTACCACATTCCAGAATGGATTCAGTGACCACTTGCCCACCCTCACCTATTTCGTCAAGGTAATGAAGTAAAAAAAACATATCTCTTCATAAAGAAAGCCGTTCCGTCCACACAATCGGAACGGCTTTCTTCTTTGCATTTAAAACCTATTCGAATGCAATTTAAACTACTACGTAGTAGTGTCTCCGTTACCCCGCAGTAACAGACCGACTACTACGTAGTAATTCACTCATTACCCCGCAGTAAAATTACCTCCAAATCTTCAGGCACATAGACCTTACCACTAAACTGCGAAGCTGCTTCTGCTGTATAACGCTCTTTACGGGTAGCCAGTGTCTTGTCTTCCGTGTGATACAGTAGCAGATTCTTCACTCCAAGCTGAGCTGCTAACCGTCCGGCATCCAAAGCCGTGCTATGATGTTTCTCGTAGGGCTTGAACCGTTCCCGGTCTTCATACAGACAGAACGCCTCACACAACAGCCAGTCAGCCCCTTCCACATACATCTGGTTGCATGCATTATAGGGTTCATCACCCAGACAAACCAGCGATTGTCCGTCGGGAAGACAGGTACGGAAACCAAACTGTTTCTCCTTTGTAGAGGCAATGTCAAAGCATTCCACTTCCAACCCGATAGCCTGAAATTTCTCTCCGTTCTTCACCTCACACAACAGTATCTCTTCTCCTAGACGTGCCACAATCTTCTTGGGTAAAGTCATCCGGCAAATCCAGTCGAGCACCTGTACCACCTTGTCATGCCCATATATACGTAGTTCGCCCTGGTACTCTCCCTTCTGAATAGCCTGAGCCACCATGCGAATCATCCATATCACACCCAGTATATGGTCGGTGTGTGCATGCGTCACAAATATCTCATGAATGCTCGACAACGGGATATGTGCTTTCTGCAACTGCGACAAAATACCGTTGCCTCCTCCGGCATCCACTAAAAAGTATTTACCCTCCCTACACAAGGCAAAACAAGTATTGTAGCAGGCTACGGTGGCCGCATTTCCCGTACCCAGCATAATAAGCTTCATCGAATTTTCCATACAATGTATCCATTAAAACACAGGACAAAGATACTAATTTCTTGCTTTTATATTTTTAACACATAAGGATTCTTACCACTATCCCCCTCTTTCCTCATAATAAGGCACCGAGATTTTAATGTAAACATAAAATACAATAAGTCCCTTGCAGGATACTTTTCCTATTTCTCACGTAAGATATTGAAAATTCGATTTTTCAGGTTGTTGTACTTTCACCAGGAAGCCAATCCTTCAAATTACCTTTTATACATATTGTATGAACTACAAAAACACCACACAGTGATATTGTATCAAATAAGATATTTACCCTATTGAACAATAAGGTTTTACACGCATAAAACGCCCTATTGCATATATCAATAAAAAAAACGTCCTTTGCGGTGTAGACAGATAAATGCTTATGGAATACACAGGACAATTAGCCAATAATCACATCTCGGTAGACTGCGTTGTCATCGGATTCGATGGAGAGAAACTAAAGGTGTTGCTCGTAAAAAGAATGGGGGAAGAAAGTGGAGAAGTTTTCCACGATATGAAGCTCCCCGGAAGCCTTATTTATATGGATGAGGACTTGGATGATGCGGCCAAACGAGTGCTTCGTGATTTGACTGGACTCAAGAACGTAGACCTGATGCAGTTCAAGGCGTTCGGTTCAAAGGACCGTACCAAGAATCCCAAAGATGTTCACTGGCTGGAAAGAGCCGAAAAGGCCAAAGTGGAGCGGATCGTGACCATCGCCTACTTTGCCATGGTAAAAATAGACAAGACACTCAACAAGAACTTGGATGAATACAAGGCAGAATGGGTGGCGCTGGAAGAGGTAAAGGACCTGGCATTCGATCACAATCTGATTATTGCAGAAGCCATGAAGTTTATCCGGCAGCACATCGAATTCAACCCGTCGTGTATCTTCGAACTGCTTCCACGGAAATTTACTGCTCTGCAACTGCGAATGCTGTATGAGGTGATTTACGGCAAGGCACTGGATGTACGCAACTTCCATAAGAAGATTTCCATGATGGAATACATCGTGCCGACGGAAGAATACGAACAGGGAGTATCTCACCGAGCCGCAAGATATTATCGGTTTGACCGGAAAATCTACAACAAGACAAGAAGATAATTTTAAAAGACTATATAACGATGTATGTATTAGGTTATGACATAGGAAGCTCGTCGGTAAAGGCGAGTCTGGTCAATGTAGAAAGCGGAAAATGTGCTGCATCTGCCTTTTTCCCGAAAACAGAGGCTCCGATTCTCGCTGTCAAACAGGGATGGGCTGAACAAGACCCACAGAGCTGGTGGGAAAACTTGAAACTGGCTACACAAGCCGTTCTCACGGCTTCTGGTGCAAAAGCAGAAGAAATCAAGGCTATCGGTATTTCTTATCAGATGCACGGTCTGGTCTGCGTGGACAAGAACCAGCAAGTGCTCCGTCCTTCTATTATATGGTGTGACTCCAGAGCTGTACCATACGGCCAAAAGGCTTTTCAGACATTGGGAGAAACACAATGCTTGTCACACCTGCTGAACTCACCGGGCAACTTCACGGCTTCCAAACTAGCTTGGGTAAAGGAAAACGAACCGGAAGTTTATGAACGCACCTATAAGGTGATGCTCCCGGGTGACTATATCGCCATGCGACTGACTGGAGAAATCTGTACCACTGTTTCTGGCTTGTCGGAAGGCATGTTCTGGGATTTCAAGGAAAACAAGGTAGCTGATTTCTTGCTGGATTATTACGGTATCGACGCATCCTTGCTGGCTGACATCCGTCCGACCTTCTCTGAACAGGGAAAGGTAACAGAAAAAGTAGCTGCGGAATTAGGACTGAAAGCCGGTACTCCGGTAACTTACCGCGCCGGTGACCAGCCGAACAACGCTCTTTCTCTGAATGTATTCAATCCGGGTGAGATTGCTTCTACAGCCGGAACTTCCGGAGTGGTATACGGAGTGAACGGTAGTGTCAACTACGACCCGCAGTCACGCGTCAACACATTTGCCCATGTGAACCACACTGCTTCACAGACTCGTCTAGGCGTATTGCTCTGCATCAACGGTACGGGTATCCTCAATTCGTGGATGAAACGCACATTAGCTTCCGACCTCAGCTATGCAGAAATGAACGAGGTTGCCGCTCAGGCTCCCATCGGTGCTGCCGGCATCAGCATCCTTCCGTTTGGCAACGGAGCTGAACGTATGTTGCAGAACCAGGAAACTGGATGTTCCGTTCAGGGTGTCAACTTCAACTTGCATAACCGCAGTCACCTGCTTCGTGCCGCTCAGGAAGGTATCGTATTCTCCTTCCGCTACGGTATCGACATCATGAAGGGCATGGGAATGGATGTACAGAAGATTCACGCCGGACATGCCAACATGTTCCTGAGTCCGCTGTTCCGCGACACGCTGGCCGGAGTCACAGGTGCTACCATCGAACTCTATGACACCGACGGTTCGGTAGGAGCGGCCAAGGGAGCCGGAATGGGTGCAGGCATCTACCGCGACAATGCAGAAGCTTTTGCCACTCTCGACAAACTGGCTGTCATCGAACCGAAAGCTGCCGACGAAGCTGCATACGCCGACGCATACGCACGTTGGAAAGAATGTCTCGCAAAATCAACAAACAATTAAATACAACAATTCATTAACTTATAAAACAAAGATATTATGGCAACAAAAGAGTACTTTCCGGGTATTGGAAAAATCAAATTTGAAGGTGTAGAAAGCAAAAACCCGATGGCTTTCCGTTATTATGATGCAGAAAAAGTCATCCTGGGCAAACCGATGAAAGAATGGTTGAAATTCGCTATGGCATGGTGGCACACATTGTGCGCTGAAGGTGGCGACCAGTTCGGTGGCGGAACAAAGAGCTTCCCATGGAAAGGAAATCCTGACAAAGTACAGGCTGCAAAAGATAAAGTAGATGCAGGTTTTGAATTCATGCAGAAAATCGGTATCGAATACTACTGCTTCCACGATGTAGACTTGTGCGACGAAGCTGCTACTATCGAAGAATACGAAGCTAACTTGAAAGAAGTAGTAGCTTACCTGAAACAGAAACAGGCTGAAACTGGTATCAAACTGTTGTGGGGTACTGCTAACGTATTCGGTCATGCACGTTATATGAACGGTGCAGCTACTAACCCAGACTTTGATGTAGTAGCTCGTGCTGCCGTACAGATTAAGAATGCCATCGATGCTACTATCGAACTGGGCGGTACAAACTACGTATTCTGGGGCGGCCGTGAAGGTTACATGTCACTGCTGAACACTGACCAGAAACGTGAAAAAGAACACTTGGCTCAGATGTTGAAACTGGCTCGTGACTATGCACGCAGCAAAGGTTTCCAGGGCACTTTCCTGATTGAACCGAAACCGATGGAACCAAGCAAACACCAGTACGACGTAGATACTGAAACTGTTATCGGCTTCCTGAAAGCACACGGTCTGGACAAAGACTTCAAGGTAAATATCGAAGTTAACCACGCCACTCTGGCTGGTCACACATTTGAACACGAACTGGCAGTAGCTGTAGACAACAACATGCTGGGTTCTATCGACGCTAACCGTGGTGACTACCAGAACGGATGGGATACTGACCAGTTCCCTATCGACAACTATGAACTGATTCAGGCTATGATGCAGATTATCCGTGGTGGTGGTCTGGGCAACGGTGGTACAAACTTCGATGCGAAGACTCGTCGTAACTCTACTGACCTGGAAGACATCTTCATCGCTCACATCGCCGGTATGGATGCCATGGCACGTGCTTTGGAAAATGCAGCACGCCTGCTGGAAGAATCTCCTTACAAGAAAATGCTGGCTGACCGCTACGCTTCATTCGACAACGGAAAAGGTAAAGAATTTGAAGAAGGCAAGCTGACACTAGAAGATGTAGTAGCTTATGCGAAGACTGTAGGTGAACCGAAACAAACCAGTGGCAAACAAGAATTGTACGAAGCTATTGTAAATATGTATTGCTAATACGCTGATTTGTCAGTATCCGACCGGCATGTCCGTCGGCGAAAGTCTCTTTCCCGACCGGGTATGCCGGTTTTTTATTTCTCTAAAAACCTATAATCATGAATTACACAGAAAAAGGAAGCAGAAGCTATCTGTTTTCCATCGTACTAGTAGCCGTACTGGGAGGATTACTGTTCGGCTATGATACCGCTGTTATCTCTGGCGCAGAAAAAGGGCTTCAAGCTTTCTTCATGGGAGCAGACGACTTTGTTTATACTGATTCCTGGCATGGAATAACCTCTTCAAGCGCCCTTTTAGGCTGTATTATCGGTAGTGCTTTATCAGGCTTTTTTGCTTCCCGTTTCGGAAGAAAGCTTTCTTTACTGATGGCCGGCGTCATGTTCTTTTTATCTGCTTTAGGCTCATACTATCCGGAATTTTTGATATTTCCATACGGGGAACCCTCCTATTCGCTTCTGTTAGCGTTCAATTTTTACCGCGTCATAGGTGGTGTAGGTGTGGGACTGGCTTCTGCTATCTGCCCGATGTATATCGCTGAAATCGCCCCGAGCAGTATCCGCGGTACGTTAGTTTCCTGGAACCAGTTTGCCATTATCTTCGGCCAGTTGGTAGTCTATTTTGTCAACTTCCTCATCTTAGGCGATCACCTGAATCCGGTAGTAGAAATAGTGGATGGTGTCAACCGCATCATGAATCCGGAAGATGCTGCCTGGAGTATTGAAACCGGATGGCGACTGATGTTTGTCAGTGAAGCCATTCCTGCCGGATTGTTTACTCTCTTAGTCTTGTTTGTTCCAGAAACCCCTCGTTACCTGGCAATGACCGGTCGTGACGAAAAAGCCCTGTTTGTATTAAGCCGTATCAACGGACTGTCACAAGGAAAAGAAATTCTGCAGGAAATCAAGGCTACTGCCCATGAAAAGACAGAAAAGCTGTTCACTTACGGCTGGATAGTTATCTTTATTGGTATCATGCTGAGTGTATTCCAGCAGGCAGTGGGTATCAACGCCGTACTTTATTTTGCACCGCGTATTTTCGAAAGTATGGGCATGGGCAATCCGATGGTACAAACGGTATTCATGGGAATTGTCAACATCCTGTTCACTTTGTTAGCTGTCTTTACTGTAGAAAAGTGGGGACGCAAGCCTCTGCTCATTTACGGTTCCATTGGTATGGCCATCGGTGCACTCGGAGTAGCCCTCAGCAATGCCGCGACTGGCATCAGCCCTATGGTACCCGTCATCAGCATCATGGTCTACAGTGCATCATTCATGTTCAGTTGGGGGCCTATCTGCTGGGTACTCATCGCCGAGATATTCCCCAATACTATCCGTGGCGCAGCCGTAGCCATTGCTGTCGCTTTCCAGTGGATATTCAATTTTATCGTCTCATCTACCTTCTTGCCCATGTACAACATGAGTGCCGGTGATATGGGCGATAAGTTCGGCCACATGTTTGTGTACGGACTTTATGGAGCTATCTGCATCATCGCAGCCATCTTTGTATGGAAATTAGTACCGGAAACAAAAGGTAAAACCCTGGAAGACATGACACGCTTGTGGAAAGAACGACAGAAATAAAGGTAAAACTAAAAAAGGCTTTCAGAAATTCTGAAAGCCTTTTTTAGTAGCGGGACCCGGGATTGAACCGGGGACCTCATGATTATGAATCATGCGCTCTAACCAGCTGAGCTATCCCGCCATTTTCATTAAAAAACCGCCAGGCGTGGAAGCCACCCAACGGCTAAATCATTCTTTGTAGCGGGACCCGGGATTGAACCGGGGACCTCATGATTATGAATCATGCGCTCTAACCAGCTGAGCTATCCCGCCATCATTTCGTGATTGCGGGTGCAAAGATAGAGCAAGTTTTTGAATTACGCAAATTTATCCTCTCTTTTTTGCTATTTTTCTGCAAAAGATAATGTTACCGCCTCAACAATAAGTTAATAACCGATTGAAAACGACACATTTGCCTATTTTTCATAAAATAAGAAGCTTTACATCAGTAAACGCCCTCCTCTCCATGAATTCTAAGAAGTAAAATAAATCACCGAAAAAAAATCTTCATTCATTATGGATATAAACAAAAAAATACTTTAATTTGCCGCCGTTGCTAAAAATAAGATACAAGTAAAAACACAAGAAACATCATGAAAAGAAAAACACAAATCGAATATCCGCTCAATCCCTCTTCAAGTGTCATTATATGGAACGCTATCAGCAGTGCAGCCGGTTTGGAACGCTGGTTTGCCGACCGCGTAACCAAAGAAGGAAAAACTTATACCTTCCGCTGGGGAAAAACTGAAACACGACAAGCTATCGTGGTAAACAGCCGACCTGAATTTTTCATCCGCTTCCACTGGCTGGATGATGAAGAGGCTAAAAGCTATTTTGAACTGAAAATCCACTACAATGAACTGACCACCGACCACTCTCTGGAAATCACAGATTTTGTAGAGCCTGAAGAAGAAGAAGATGTACGCAGCCTTTGGGACTCACAAATTGAAACCTTAAAGAGAGTTTTCGGAGTATAAATCTATAAAATATACAAAACTTTATTTTGCTGTCCGTTTTTTGTGCTACTTTTGCATACTGATAATATAAGACAGGAATGCTACGCATAAAAAAACTTGATATATTCGTTTTAAAGAGTTTTCTGCTGCTCTTTTCGGGGACATTCTTTATCTGCCTTTTCATTTTCATGATGCAGTTCTTATGGAGATATGTCGATGAACTGGTAGGAAAAGGTTTGGAAATCAATGTTCTTGCCCAGTTTTTCTTTTTATCAGCTCTGACATTGATTCCGTTGTCTCTTCCTTTGGCCATTCTACTGGCTGCCCTGATGACATTCGGTAACTTCGGAGAACGCTATGAACTTCTGTCCATGAAGGCAGCAGGAATTCCTCTGTTTCGCATTATCCGCCCGGTCGTGCTGTTCTGTATGTTCTTGGGAGTCATGTCATTCTTTTTCCAGAATGTCATTGGTCCTAAAGCACAAAAAGAGCTTTGGACACTGCTGGTGTCTATGAAACAAAAGTCTCCGGAAGTAGATATTCCAGAAGGAGTGTTTTACAGCGATATTGAAGGATACAATATCTATGTAAAGAAAAAAGATCGTGATACGGGTATTCTGAAAGATGTACTGATTTACAACTTCTCTGACGGATTTGAAAACGCCCATATTATCTGGGCAGAAGAAGGGAAGCTGGAACTGACAGCAGACAAAAAGCATTTGTATCTGCACCTGTATAACGGAGAACAATTTGAAAATCTGAAGTCACAGTCTGTCATTTCACGGAATGTCCCTTATCGTCGGGAAACGTTCAAGGAAAAACATACCCTGATTGCTTTTGACACCAATTTTGAGATGGTGGACGGCAATTTTCTGAACCAACGTTCAGACATAAAGAACATGAATGAAATCTCCCTGGCTATCGACTCCCTCAACATGTATGCCGACAGCGTGGGACGTGCCATGTATTCAGATGCCATGAAAACGGCCTATCGGAAACCGGTACTCACTAAAACAGACTCTACAAAGATTGAGAAAGAACATCTCGCCATTATTAATACAGACAGTATCTTGAACGGTATGACCTCTGCCCAAAAGTTGAAGACACTGAATTCGACCGAAACACGTCTGTCTTCGCTCATGTCAGACTGGAGCATGAAGAGTTATATGACCCGGGAAGCCGACAACAACATCCGCCGTCATCAATCGGACTGGCATAAAAAAATCACTCTTTCACTGGCTTGTATCATTTTCTTCTTCATCGGTGCTCCACTAGGAGCCATCATCCGTAAAGGAGGATTGGGTATGCCTGTAGTGATTTCCGTATTGATTTTCGTACTTTACTATATTATCGACTCCGGAGCTACGCGTGTAGCCAAAAGTGGAGAAATGAATATTATACTTGGAACATGGATGAGTACCATCATACTGGCTCCGCTAGGCGGTTTCCTTACTTACAAATCAAATAAGGACTCTGTGGTATTCAACATCGACGTGTATGTAAACTTCTTCCGCAAACTGTTTGGAATAAGAGTTTCACGCCATGTCTTTAAGAAAGAGGTCATTATCCACACACCAGACTATACCCGCATCTATCAGGATTTGGACAAGTTGTGTCAGGAATGCGAAACTTATGGAGCGAATCACAAACTGCTGGGGCCACCGAACTATTATCAGGTGTTCACCAACAACAAGCATGATGATGCCATCAAGGAAATCAGCCTGCAAATGGAAGGGCTCGTAGAAGAGATGTCCAATACAAAAGACGGAGTATTGCTGAACTTATTGAACAATTATCCGTTCTTATCTGTAAAGGCTCATAAGAGCGTATCAGACAACCGATGGTTAAATCTGCTGATTGGAATCATCGTTCCGGCCGGGCTGCTTATCTGGCTGAACATCTGGCGCTATCGCGTGCGCCTGGACAAGGATTTGAAAACCATTGTCAAGAATAGCCGCGACATACAAGAAAGAATCAAAAAACATTCTAAACTATCAATATCATTATGGAGAAAATCAAACTGAATACAATTGAAGAGGCAATCGAAGATTTCCGCAAAGGAGAATTCGTCATCATCGTAGACGACGAAGACCGCGAGAATGAAGGCGACCTGGTAGTGGCTGCAGAACTGATTACCCCGGAAAAAGTAAATTTCATGCTGAAACATGCAAGAGGTGTACTTTGCGCCCCTATCACTATATCACGTTGCGAGGAACTGGATTTACCGCATCAGGTATCCAACAATACGTCTGTATTAGGAACTCCGTTTACCGTTACCATCGACAAACTGGAAGGATGTACCACAGGTGTATCGGCTGCCGACCGTGCCGCAACGATCCGTGCCTTGGCTGATCCGACTTCCAAACCGGAAACATTCGGTCGCCCAGGACATGTCAACCCCTTATATGCACAGGAAAAAGGTGTATTGCGCCGCGCTGGACATACAGAAGCCTGCGTAGATATGGCACGCCTGGCCGGTTTATATCCTGCTGCTGCCCTGATGGAAGTTATGAACGAAGACGGCACCATGGCCCGTCTACCGGAACTGAAAAAGATGGCAGACGAATATGGCTTCAAACTGATTTCTATTGCCGACCTCATCGCTTACCGCCTGAAACAGGAATCACTGGTAGAAAAAGGAGTGGAAGTAGACATGCCTACCGAACATGGTCATTTCCGTCTGATTCCGTTCCGTCAGAAAAGCAACGGTCTGGAACATGTAGCTTTAATTAAAGGTACATTCTCAGAAGACGAACCGGTACTGGTACGTGTACATTCTTCATGCGCTACCGGCGACATCTTCGGCTCCATGCGTTGTGATTGCGGCGACCAGTTGCACAAAGCCATGGAACAGATTGAAAAAGAGGGAAAAGGAGCCGTTATCTACCTGAACCAGGAAGGACGTGGTATCGGACTCATGGAAAAAATGAAAGCCTACAAGTTGCAGGAAGAAGGAATGGATACGGTAGACGCCAACATCTGCCTGGGCCATCAGGCCGACGAACGCGACTACGGAGTAGGTGCTCAGATTTTGCGTGAGATTGGTATCCACAAAATGCGCTTGCTGACCAACAACCCAGTGAAACGCGTGGGACTGGAAGCTTACGGACTGGAAATTGTAGAAAACGTACCTATCGAAGTCACTCCCAACCCATACAACGAGCGATACCTGCACACCAAGAAAGAAAGAATGGGACATACCCTACATTTCAATAAATAATTAAGAAGGATTATGGAAACAAATAACTTAGTAAAAAGCTATGCCAGCAAAGCTGCTCAAACCGCTTTGTTCCGCAGCGTATATCTGTGGATGACACTGGCACTCGTCATCACGGGCTTTGTAGCCATGTACGTAGCTAAGTCGTACACCCTGATTGAAACCATCATGCAGAACTCCATCATGTTCTGGGGATTGCTGATTGCTGAAGTAGGACTGGTGATGTATCTTTCTGCCCGTATACACAAAATCAGTTTCACCACGGCCACTCTCCTGTTCATTGCCTATTCGGTGTTGAACGGTGTCACAATGTCCGTATTGTTCCTGATTTACACGTTAAGTTCCATCGCTACCACTTTCTTCGTGACAGCCGGTACATTCGGAGTAACCGCCCTTTACGGGTATGTAACCAAGAAAGACCTTACCCGTATCGGCAGTCTATGCCTGATGGGAGTCATCGGACTGATTATCGCTTCGCTGGTCAATATGTTCCTGCACAACTCGATGATGGACATGATTATTTCCTATATTGGTGTGCTGCTCTTTGTGGGACTGACGGCCTACGATTCACAGAAAATCAAACAACTCTTGTCGCACGATGACATTGAAGTCAACGAAACCACACAGAAAATTGCCCTGATGGGAGCCTTGACACTGTATCTCGACTTCATCAACCTGTTCATTTACCTTCTCCGGATACTTGGAGACAGAAAATAAACCTTTTTAGAAGCTAATTTCTTTTATATGTGGAAGAAATTAGCTTCTTTTGCAAAAAATTTCCAACTTTAATAACACAATAACATGAACCAACTTTCAGATCGTTTGAATAGCCTGTCGCCTTCAGCTACATTGGCTATGTCACAGAAAAGTAGTGAACTTAAAGCTCAGGGGGTTGACGTAATCAATCTGAGCGTAGGAGAACCGGATTTCAATACACCGGATCACATCAAGGAAGCCGCTAAAAAAGCTATTGACGAAAACTACTCTCGTTATTCTCCAGTTGCCGGATACCCGGCTTTGCGCAACGCCATCGTGGCAAAATTGAAAAATGAAAACGGTCTGGAATATACAGCCGCTCAAATCAGCTGTGCAAACGGTGCCAAGCAGTCTGTCTGCAACACCATCATGGCTTTGATTAACAAAGGTGACGAAGTAATCGTTCCGGCTCCTTACTGGGTGAGCTATCCGGAAATGGTGAAACTGGCAGAAGGTACTCCTGTCATTGTACGTGCCGGTATTGAACAGGATTTCAAAATTACTCCTGCTCAGCTGGAAGCAGCTATCACTCCGAACACTCGTGCCTTGATTCTTTGCTCTCCGTCTAACCCGACTGGTTCAGTATACACCAAAGAAGAATTGCAGGGACTGGCTGAAGTATTGGCTAAACACGAACGCGTAATCGTTATCGCTGACGAAATTTACGAACACATCAACTACATCGGCAAGCACCAGAGCATTGCTCAGTTTGCAGAAATCAAAGACCGCGTAGTGATTGTAAACGGTGTGTCTAAAGCATACGCCATGACCGGATGGAGAATCGGTTTCATTGCCGGACCGGAATGGATTGTAAAAGGTGTAAACAAACTGCAGGGACAATATACTTCAGGCCCTTGCTCTGTATCACAGAAAGCTGCTGAAGCTGCTTACACTGGTACTCAAGCTCCGGTAGAAGAAATGCGTAAGGCATTTGAACGCCGCCGTGATCTGATTGTGAAACTGGCGAAAGAAATTCCGGGATTCGAAGTAAACTTCCCGCAGGGAGCTTTCTACCTCTTCCCGAAATGTGATTCTTTCTTCGGTAAGAAAGACGGAGACCGTGTAATCAATAATGCAGACGATTTGGCTATGTACCTGTTGGAAGTAGGCCACGTAGCTTGCGTAGGTGGAACTTCTTTCGGTGCACCTGAATGCATCCGTATGAGCTACGCAACTTCTGACGAAAACATTGTTGAAGCTATGCGCCGTATCAAGGAAACATTAGCTCGCTTGAAATAAGCTCTTCAAACCCAATATTAAAAAAACAGCTCTGGAGCCTTCCAGAGCTGTTTTTTTACGTCCTTCCAAACACTTTTACGCTTCCATAAAAAACACCTAAGCGTTCACAATAAAACGCAAAGGCGTTTGAAATAAAACTCCTTTGCGTTTTGACCCAAACGTACTTACGTTCGAAAACAAACGCAAGTACATTTTGCTAAAAAACAAATACCTACTAGAAAACGTGCTAAATATAAGTCTATTCTCAATATTCCACCTTATAATCTTTACGGATCTTCTCCCCTTTCCAAGCCTTTTTTGTCGTCCAGTCTGCAGGTTCATCTGTCCAGAAAGGATTATCAGCAGGAAGGCCCAAAGGCAGGAAACTCAAAGTTGCCATGTATAAACTTCCAGTAGAAGTATATCCATCCGCAGCTTCTGGTTGATGACCGTTAAATCCTAAAACCAGCCAGCCCTCTTTATCAAAGTTCTGATCGCCCTCATACATATTACGATGTACGGCAGTCAAGGCACAACGCACCTGAGCCGGCTTAATAAATTCAGGTAATTTTTCCCGAAGAGCCGCATCGGCCAATGACTGGAAGGCAGCTGTGCGATAAGTTACAGAACGTCCAAAAGCCGGATAAGTTCCATCAGGACCTATAATACGTTCACAAAACTCTGCATGGCGAACCATACGGCGCAAAGCTTGTTCGTATTCTTTCTGGCTAGCCCAGCGGAAAGGCACCAATGTTTCCAGCATAGCCACCATCATAGGGTTCAGCACATACGAGTTATAGTAATCCATACTGAACTTACTGCCATCGCTATACCATCCGTCGCCAACATACCACTCCTGAATTTTATTTTTTGAGACACGAAGACGGAACTGGTCAGCTTTTTCTCCCTGCTGAAGTAAGAAAGACTCTGTCAAACCTGTAAACAACAGCCAGTTATTATATGCTCCCGTTCTGTCGCGCAAGGCCTTGAAAGAATCAATATAACGCTGCTTGGTCACCTCATCCAACGGTTTCCACAGTGCTTCAGGAGCACGCAGGAAAGCATGAACCAGGTAAGCCGCATCCACAATAGGCTGTGCATGTTTGGTAAAATTCAGTTTATCGGGAGAATTTGGGTCTACTGCATTCTTCAGGCCTTTCAGCACCTCTTCCCGCATCTGCTTACGCAACTTACCTTCTTCTGTGTCATCATCGGGCAAAGCCAGCCAGGGAGCCACTCCGGCCAGCGTACGACCCACCGCTTCCAAATGAGTCATTTCGTCATAACCTTTCGTTTCACCACTAGCCGTTTCAATCGGCATATTCTTGTGAAGTGTACCTTCAGCCAGATTATGAATTACAGGGTAAGAAATTTTCCAAAGCCATTTCACCCACTGGGCACGATCCTGAGCACCGGTTGTCTGCTCAGTCACTACTTCTTTTTTTCTGTTGCGCGCCTGTACATCACAAACCGTGCACAAAAAGGCTACTAATAATAGTCCGAATAAAAAATTAAACTTACGCATATTCTTTTTAATATTACTTTTTCTCACAAATTTAACAAAAACATACCCAGTTCACCAAATTTGGTAAACCGAGTATGAATTTCTCAGTTAAAATAAAGATTGCCCATTCAACAATAAATCATATCTATAAAGTGCTTCCAGAAAATAATAGTCCGCATACGTCAAAGGTACATCTATTTCAGAGTTCTGTGGAATGGCTCCCGTACTATGCATCAGAATAAAGTTGCCATTCTTTCCTAACTCTGCACGATATTTTTTGCTTCCCAATGAATGCATGATAGCTTTAGCTCCTTCCAGGTATTTTGCACTCTTACTACCTTTTACATAAGTGCTCAATTCCAACAAGGCAGAAGCTGTACATGCCGCAGCCGAAGCGTCACGATAATTAGTTACCACGTTATTGGCATTTGAACGAACACCTGGCGTATACCCCGGCTGATGTGCGTTGAAATCCCACCATGCCACTTTATCGGAAGGAAGATTAGGATGATCCAAATAAAAATCAGCCATCTTCTCAGCCGTCTTCAAGAAACGCGGGTCTTTCGTTTCACGATAGCACATCGTAAACCCGTAGATACCCCATGCCTGTCCTCTTGACCAGGCCGAATTGTCAGAATATCCCTGAGAAGTTTCCCCTTTAATCGGTTTTCCTGTTTCTTTGTCATAATATACAATATGGAAACAGCTATAATCATCACGTACCTGATTTTTCATCGTATTTTCCGCATGAGAAATAGCTACCTTTCGGAAAGAATCATCGCCAGTCACCTTAGAAGCATAAAACAGCAGTTCCAGATTCATCATATTGTCAATAATGACAGGAAAATCATAAACCTTGTCACCATGCCAGGAACGGAATCCATTCCAAGACTGAATCACTCCTGCCTTCGGACGAAAACGCGTACAAAGTGAACGTGCTGATTCCACCAGAATGTCTTTATATTCGGGCTTTGGCTCAAACCGGTTGGCATTTCCATAGCTGCAGTACATCATAAAACCTATGTCATGATTGTCCGTAAAGTTTTTCATAGGTTCCATTTTCTTTGTATAAACCAAAGCTGAATCTTGCAGAGGCTTATTATCTAGGTATTCAGAAATATACCACAGAGAACCGGGGAAGAAACCGGCCGTCCACAAATAAATGCTTCCTTTTGAAACCGTACCATCTTTGCGCAGGCTATGAGGCATCACCCCTTTCCCCTCTTTTCCCTGCGCTGGAGTCTTCAGCATCAATTCATATTGTCGGGCTGCAAACTCCATATTTTCCCGAATAAATGTTTTTTCTACATCCTGCGCCTGGGAAAATCCCAGAGCGCAGAAACTTAAAGCAATAGTCAGTATCGTTTTCTTCTTTTTCATGGTTTTAGTGTCAATTTATCAAATAATACTCTGTCTATATTACCATCCAGGATTTTGTTCTCCCAGATTCGGGTTACGCTCAAATTCTACCGCTGGAATCGGGAAATGATAATCACGATCTACAAAAACTCGTTTAAAGATGAATTTGCCCAATATGTCATCATATTCATAGTTCAACTTTTCTTTAGCCAATCCCCATCTTTTCAAGTCACCGAACCGATGTCCCTCACAAGCCAGTTCAACTGCTCTTTCATGAACAATGCGTTCGAATACTTCGGCTTTTGTTTCCGCCTTTAACCAAGCAGGACCACTGTTCAGTTTTGGCATGTTCGTAGATTTACGCTGTCTAACCTGATTAATCAACTCAACGGCCTTTCCCTGTTCTCCATTTTCATTATAACATTCTGCCAGCATCAACAACACATCCGCATAACGTATAAGTGGAAAATCTACTGGAGAATAAGAACGGTCTTCCAGAATACCATCCATATCTCCTTCGGGAACAAACTTCCGCCAATAATAATTATTATGTCCTAAATTATCTCTCAAAAATCCATTAGCTTCATTCACCCCCGTAGCTAATACATATTCCATTTCTTTAGGAGTACGTCCATTACATCCCAGGAAATGGCAATAAGGAGTAATCAGAGTCTGTTCCATACGAGGATCGCGGCTTTCATAAATAGAACGTATCTTATCTTTATCTGCTGGATAAGCTGCTACGGTTTTGCCATCTTCACTTAATGTTGCTTCAAATATACGCTTCTGCATAGCCCGGTCTGTCGAAAAGCCTGGGTAAATCTCATCCCAGCTAAATGGACGACCATCTTTATATTCATACATATCTGCCAAGATATCAGTAGGCATACAGTTATTCCAACATCCACCAAAAGCCGCACGCGTGCCTAAACGCAAACAGTAAGGCAAGCCATAATTGTTATTGGTTCCATTAATACACTGAATACTGAAAATAATTTCTTTAGACTGGTCGCCTGCCAAAGTGAAAAGATCAGGATAATTATCGATCAAGCCATATCCATAACCATGTCCATCTTTGTCTAACACTATATCTTCAAAATCAGCTTGCGCACCTACATAGTCTTTGGTATAAAGTTTTACTTTACCTCTTAATGCCACAGCCGCACCTCTTGTAGCGCGTCCGTATTCTGTACTTTCCCATTTCACAGGAAGTACACCTACTGCCGCATCCAGATCCTCCAAGATGAATTTCACCGTTTCCTCTTCTGTAGCACGAGGCTTATTCATGGTCATGAACTCCTCACCTACTACAGTCGTTTCATCATAGAGAGGCACTCCTCCATAGAAATCAAACAAATGAAAATAGTAAAGTGCGCGCATAAACCGTGCTTCTCCTTTGTAGACATTTTTTTCATCTTCACTTATATCAACCTGGTCAATATTCTGTAACAACAGATTAGCACGAAAGATTCCGTTATAAGCACTTTGCCATTTACTTTCCACCAATCCACCCCGGTCTGTATAAGTACCTTTTATGATAGAAGGCATCTGCCAGTTATTATAGTCCATTGCTATTTCTCCCAGTGCATCATTGTTATAATAAGCACCGAACACATTTTCATTCAGCAAGGTATTATACATAGCTACCATACCCTGATGTGCATGATCTTCTGTTTTCCAGAAAGTTCCAGAACTTAATCTATCGTGGGGAAACTGATCCAAGTCGTAACAACCACTCATCATCCCCATTGCTGCCAATAATAATATATATTTTTTCATGATATAGTCTTATATTTTTTAGAATGAAACATTAACTCCAAATGAAGCTTGACGAATACTTGGATAAGTCAAACCAGAAGTTTCCGGGTCCATACCTACATAATTGGTAAATGTAAAGAAGTTCTCTAAACTACAGAATAAACGTACTCTGCTCAGTGCTGCCGCATCAGTCCAACGTTTAGGCAAAGTATATCCCAACTGAATATTCTTTATTTTCAAATATGCCTTATCTGTTTCCCACATATCACTGCTTCTCGTATTACGTCCATCATTAATCAACAGTCTTGGATAAGTAGCTGCCGTTGTACGTCCTTCATACCAACGTCCATCAGCAACTTCTTTACCAATCTGGTATCCACTGGCAGGCAGATTAGTGGTATGCATCGTCTGATACTGTACTTTATAACTTCCGGTTCCAGACATCAGCATTGAGAAATCAAATCCCTTATACTCACATCCTATATTAATTCCATAATACAATCTCGGGGTATTTCCATGACCTCTTGTTACCTTATCATCATCATTGAATATACCGTCATGATTCGTATCCTGATAAAGCACATCTCCCATTTCCGGACGTTTGTATTGTGCAAACGGATCTACTTTTTTTCCATCTTCTCCGATCGGTGCATTATCAACCAAAGACTGTACATAATCCAAGTCTTCCTGCGTCTGAATAATTCGGTCAACCAATAATACATATTCCGTATTGATAGGTAGTCCTTCTTTGATTATCACACTACCACTAATACTTGGTTCATCTCCTTTAAACTTAGTAACCTTATTATCAACGAAAGTAATATTTGTTCCTATATTATAATGGAAATCATTAATATTGTCGGCCCAGTTAAAAGTCAACTCAAAACCTTTGTTCCGAACTTTTGCGCTATTCTGACGAGGAATACTGGCATTACCATGCACCAGTGGAGCTGGCAAATCAATCAAGATATCTCTGGTATTCTTCACAAAATACTCAACTGTACCAGAAAGACGGTTATTCAATGTGGCAAAATCTACTGCGAAGTTAGTCACAGCTGTACTTTCCCATGTCAGATTACCATTGGCCAATGCATTTTGAGTCATACCGACCTGCTGTACATTACCTAACGCATAGTTGGCATCTGTATATGCGGCAATAGCCATATAATTAGAATCATAAGCACTACCCAAGTAGTTATTACCCAGCTCTCCATAAGAAGCACGTAACTTTAAGGCGTCCAACCAACCTTTTGTATTTTGCATGAAAGCTTCCTGATCAATACGCCAAGCTGCAGAGAAAGATGGGAAATATCCCCAGCGTTTATTTTTCAAGAAACGAGAAGATGCATCAGCACGCAAATTCATTTCCAGCAAATATTTATCTTCCCAACCTAAATTTATACGTCCAAAATAAGAGCGCATCACCCATTCTGTATGTGCACCAGAGTTAGTGGCATCTCCGGTAGCTCCATCAATTACATCCATCGACGGGTCAATCGGATCATATTTACCAGCATTAATTTTACGGTCGCGATACATTTCCTGGCTAGCTCCCAACATCACATTCAGGTCTAACCGGTCATTAAACAGCTTATTTTCATAACGAATCACACCATCCATAAAGATACGTTCTTCCTTACGGTTATAATTCGAAATCTGTTGTCTCTGGGTATCTGCTCTAACAACCGCGTCTGTAGCAAAATTCCACAAATCAAGTTTGTTAGTTTTATACCAATTATCCTTATCCGTCAACTCATACGAATAAGACCCTTGAATGGTTAACCCCTTGAAAGGAGTGATGGTTCCATTAAAGGCTCCACGGAAATTACGAACCTTTTTATTTCCTGTCTTGTTATAAATATAGGTAAGCGGGTTGTTTGCCTGAATATCTTCTCCTGCAGCCTGCGCTCCACCAAAACGTCCGTCAGGGTGTCGAAGAACAATGCCTGGAACACTGGCATAACTATAAGTAAAAATATCATCTATATAATCAGAAGCAATTCCATTATCAGACAAATAGCCATTTAATCTAGCTCCTAAAGTCAACCAGGAAGCTACTTTAGCTTCTACATTAGAGCGAAAACTATAACGCTCATATCCTGATGCATCAATAATACCCGGATTATTCAAATAGCCGAATGAGGTAAAGAATGAAAGTTTATCTGTTCCCCCGCTCATTGAAATATTATGATTGGTAGCAATGGCTGTTTGGAATACCTCATCCACCCAGTTTGTATTAGGGTAAATTAATGGATTCTGCCCATTATCATTTCTCCATGCGTCAATAGTTTCCTGCGAATATTGTGCATATTCACCAGAGCCCGAATTATAATGAGCCTCATTTCTCAATTCCATAAAATCGGCATAATTCGTAACAGCTTCCACCGTCTTCCCAATAGATTCCATGGAAACATAGCCCGTGTAATCAATAGCTATTTTTCCCTGCTTTCCTTTCTTTGTCGTAATCAAAATAACTCCATTGGCAGCACGAGATCCATAAATAGAAGCCGAGGCGGCATCTTTCAATACAGTCATTGTCTCTACATCTTGTGGAGCAACTGTATTAATATTACTTTCCACTCCATCAATAATAACCAAAGGAGCTGAATTATTTAACGAACCTTGCCCACGTACCAGAATGCTGGCATTGTCATTACCTGGAACATTGCTACTTGAAGTGACAGACACACCGGCAGCCATACCAGCCAAGCCAGAAGAAAGGTTTGTAATCGGACGTTTTTCTGCAATTTCTCCCATATCTACTGAAGCCACAGATCCTGTGAGGTTTACTTTCTTCTGCGAAGCATATCCCACAACTACAACCTCATCTATCAACTCTGTATCTTCTACCAGTTTAACCGAAAAACTAGTTTGAGAACCAATTTTAATAGTTTGTTCTTTATAGCCAATATAACTGATTACCAATTCTGCATTTGCCGGCACATTATTTAAAGTAAAGTTTCCATCCAAATCAGTAATAATACCCTGAGATGTTCCTTTTACCAATACATTTGCCCCAATAATTGGTTCTCCTGATTTATCTGTAACCGTTCCTGAAATAGTACGCGTATTCTGTTGCGATACCATCAACGAAGGAGTCTCCGAAAGACTTTCCATGTTATAACCAGAATCGGCATAGGCGGTATGCCCCACCAAACATAAAGCTCCTCCCAAAAGCCAATGAGGGAGTCTTCCATACGACGTGCGTTTTTCTTTTTTAGATTGATACATAAAACTTAATTATTTTAAGGTTTTGTGCAAAACTAGAAAATACATTCATCAGACAGGGTACATTTACGTCCAAACAAAAACACACGGCTGTCTAGTCTTTGACTTTTAACACTAAACGGAATACTTAAAATCAGAACTTTACACAGAAATGTAACCTGATTTGGACAACGAAGTCCCCTCTTTCCCCTGATTTTGTCCTATTTTTGTATCTATTCAAAATACTATAAGAACATGAAAACATTACGCACATGGACATTGGCAACTTGCTGCTGTATCGGAAGTATCCTTCTAGCACAAGAGCCCTCGTATTCTACACAAGAGATTCTAAAAGATCTGGAATTTTTCAACGGATGGGAAGCCGCGCAACTTGCCCCCAATTTCAAGAAGAAACAATTAACTAATTTCCGAAGTCCCTTAATGAGACAACTTGCCAAAAGCATGATAGAAGGGAACTATCAGAAAGAATACCGGTTGAAAACTTATAGGCCAATAGCTTCCAACAAAATCCTCCAAAACAAACTAAAGTTATCAGACGGATATAGCCGTTATGAGAACATCACCGGTATGTATCTGGAAAAAGGAGAGAATGTAGTATTGGTAGGCGACATGCACGGAAGAGAAATCAACCTGCTGATTCCAGAGTGGATGCGACAGCCTACACCAGGATTTGCCCCCACCAAAGATCCGGAAGGATGGGAACTGAAAAAGCAGGTCATTGCCTTGCATGAAGGAGTCAACGTGATTCATGTAGAAAAAGCTGGAAATGTCTACATAGACTATTTTGCCGATGACCCTGAAACTGCTCCTGGTGTTACAATCCATTTTGTGACAGGAAAAGTAAACGGCTACTTTGATGCCGAGACCCAAACAAATAAAGATTGGAACAAACTTCTTGATCAGGCAGTCAGTCCGGTAATGGATGTCAAAACCCGTTACATGCAACTTGCCTATCCTGTAGAGTTCCTGAAAAAATTCGATTATGGAAAAGGTAAAGAGCTAGCTCAGGCATACGACCAGATTATGACACAGCAGTATGAGTTTTGTGGAGCCTTAAAATACAACCGTGTACCCGAAAAACGCATCTTAGCCCGTGTCAACTTCAACTATTTCATGTTCCGCGACGGTGATGGCGTGGCTTTCCTTGGCAATGAAAGCACCATGAAATCGGCATTGGGACCGGACATCTACAAGGACTGGGGAGTAAATCATGAAATCGGACACGTTATGCAGATGAGTCCACAACTCACTTGGGGAGGTATGACAGAAGTAAGCAATAACCTTTTCACCATGTATGTGGCTACACTCGCAGGACAACCCAGCCGTTTGTCAAAATCAAAGAACTACGACAAAGCATTTAAGGAAGTGCTTGAGGCAGAAAAGAAACCATTCATCATGTGCGTGGGTGATCCATTTCAAAAACTGGTCCCTTTCTGGCAACTATACTTATATGCCAAAGAAAAGGGATACAACGATTTTTACGCAGATCTGATGGAATATATGCGAAACCACCCCCACAAAGGTACGGGAAACGCTTCCATCCACAATATGTATGAATTTGCCAAAGTGACCTGCGATTTACTGAAAACAGACCTGACCGATTTCTTCCAGGCCTGGGGATTCTTTGAAACCGGTAAATTTCATGTAGGCGACTATGCTGACTATGATTTTGATGTGACTCCACAAATGGTGGAAGACACAAAAGAATATATTGCCTCAAAACATTATCCAAAACCTGAAAAGGACATCACACGTTTAACTGATTAAAGCACCATGAACAAAATACAATCATTCATATTCAAAATAGGCAAAGTGTGCACACTCTTTCTTATTTTATGGATTACAATTCCCGCATTTGGATATGTGCCATCCGCACACCCGCGGTTACTATTCAGCAAAGTGGAGGAAAAAGAGGTAAAAAAACTAATCAAGAAAGATCCACTAGCCAGAGAACTAGCATCTTTTCTGAAAGAAAAAGCCGACTCCATGGTCGTATTGCCTCAACTAACTTATGATTTAAACAAATACGGAAACATACTTTATACTTCAAGGGCTTATGTTACCAGATTAGGAACCCTTTCATTGGCTTATAGGCTGTATGGAGAGCAAAAATACCTGGATGCTGTTAACAATACCCTACTTTGGATATGCGACTATAAAGATTGGGATCCAGCACATTTTCTTGATACTGCTGAAATGACTACAGCCGTGGCCATCGCTTATGACTGGCTTTTTGATGCACTTCCTGAAAGTACCCGACAGAAAGTCAAAGAAAGTATCTACAAAAATGCTATTTCCATCGTTTTACACGAATATGAGAAAGGAGGCCCCGGAAGTTGGGCTAAAAGAGAAACTAACTGGAATGTGGTATGTAACACAGGTATGACCTTGGGAGCACTGGCCGTAGCAGAAGATTATCCGAAGGAAACAGAAATAATCTTGGAAAACGCTGCTCGCTACATGCCTAACTGCCTGAAACACTTTGCCCCCGATGGAGTGTGTTATGAATCGCTTACCTATTGGGGCTACACCACCAGTTATCTTGCTTTATATCTGAAAGCTGTAGAGCAAAACGGAGGTGATCGGGCAGGAATCGGACAGCTTCCAGGAATTTCCAAAACTGCACTTTATTTTAAACGTACCCTAACTCCTTCCGGACAACAATTTAATTTTGGTAATACAACTATTGGAGAAGCATTAAACACCCCTTCGTTTTTCTTCTTCAGCAAATACTATCGTCTGCCGGAAGTAGCAGAATGGTTCCGCACAGAAATAAAACAAAGTATTCAAGAAAAAAAGGCATTACACCCACTTTTCTTTCTAACATTACCTTGGTTCGATGCGAAATCACCTGCAAAGTCAGAAAATATTCCGTCACTGGAAGTATATCACAATAGTATCAACGACTTGGTTGTACTTAACGGAAACCGAAAAGAAAAAGGTTCCGTCTTTCTTGTCGCCAAAGGAGGTACTCCTAACCAGGCACACCAGCAAATGGATTGTGGCACATTTATCATCGAAAGTGACAGCGTATGCTGGACAGAAGATTTGGGTGCGGACGATTATGCCTTGCCTGGATTCTGGGACTATAAACCGGGAGGAGACCGCTGGAAATACTTCCGTAATAACAATTTCTCACATAACACCTTAAATATTGACAGACAACCACAATATGCCAACGGTAAGGCTTTCGTATGCGAAGAAAATACGCATACAGCACAGCCCTATGCCCGGCTGGATCTCTCTGAGATATATAAAGTGCAGGCTCACAAAGCACTCCGTAAATTCACACTGGTCAATGATCATACTATCGAAGTAGAAGATGAAGTGGCACTACGAAATACATCCTCTACCGTTTTTTGGACCGCAGCAACAAAAGCCGATGTTACAATAAATGGCTCAGTAGCACAGCTTCAGAAAGACGGAAAAGTATTCTATTTTCGTATTCTTTCTCCCGAAGGAGCTACTTTCCATACTTACCCTGCCTATAATACTTACCCTGGTGAAAAACCAATTAAAGGTATTACGATGTTAGAAATAGCCTGCCCTGCACAAGGAGGTAAAGCTAAAATTACAGTAGAAATGAGTAGTAAAAATAACAGCAACTCTTTTAATTAAAAGGCATAAGCACATTTCTTAAAAAATAAAATAGATAAGAATTATCAATCCGTCTATACAAGAAATCACCACCTTCCAGATGAAATCTGGAGAGACGCTTAATTTTTCTAAAAACTAAAACCACCTGAAATGAATATAATCAACAAATTACAATTCTTTTTATATACCACCATCTTGTTATGGAATACATTCAGCCTTAACGCCATCGTACCCGTTCCGTCTGAAAATCCATCCAAATATCAAAAGCAACAAATAAAAAGAAAATATGGAATGTTTATTCACTTCGGAATCAATACCTTTCATGATATGGAATGGTCTGACGGTAATTTACCAGCTCATTCCTATAAGCCAAAGACTATAGATGCGGCACAATGGGTCAAAACAGCCAAAGATGCAGGTATGAAATATGTAATTTTAGTCACGAAACATCACGATGGATTCTGCCTATGGGACAGCAAATACACAGAATATGATGTAGCCAATTCAGGCAATCCAACCAATGTTATAGAGGCTGTAGCCAAAGAGTGTCAAAAACAAGGAATACAACTTGGACTATATTATTCTCTGTGGGACCGAAAAGAGAATGCCGATGTTACGAACATTGAGGCTGACAAAAAATATAATTCATATCTGCTGGAACAATTAAATGAATTAATGGATATAACCAGTCAATATACGCACATTGTTGAATTTTGGTTTGACGGAAGTTGGGAAAAGCCCAGTTACAGATGGCCTATACAAGACATCTATTCTACTATAAAACAACGGGAACCTCAATGTCAAATAGGTATCAACTGGAGCATTGGAGAAGACAGCAACCCCAATGATCCTGCTGCACCTGCAAAATCCTATCGGATTGACCCGGAAAAACAAAAAGAAGGTGACCCCATACGTTACTTTCCCAGTGACTTCCGTTTAGGCGACCCTTTACTTCCAGCTTATCCTGACCCCAAAATATTCACTCATCATGGACAGCGTTATTACATGCCTTTTGAATCCACTATATGCTTAAGCAAACGATGGTTCTACTGCACAACTGACACTGTATACAAATCATTAAATGAACTAATCAGACTCTATAACCGCGCAACCTCTCAAGATAATATCCTGATATTAAACGTTCCCCCTGCAAGAGACGGAAAAATGAGAAAGAAAGATATGGATTTACTAAAAGAATTGCGCAAACATCTTAACATAAACGATTAAAGGCTACCTTTCTTCTCTCTATATTCCTGAGGAGTTTGATTAAACCGTGCTTTGAAACAATGACGGAAATAGCGAAGGGAATTAAAACCTGCCTGATAAGCTATTTCCGTTATCTGCAAATCCGGATGATTTTCCAGCAAGTCCAACGCATACTTCAAACGTGCATTTAACATAAACTCTGTGGGAGTCATATCGCTAAGAACCTTCAACTTGTTGTATAAGGAACTGCGGCTTACTCCTAATTGACGGGCTAAAGCATTGATATCAAATTCCGGATCCGCCAAATGTTCTTTCACCACAGTTTCCAGTTGGGACAAGAATTTTACATCCATCGGATTCAAAGCCAATGCTTGTATGTCACCTGCAGAATCAACCTCTTCTTTTTTATCTATCTGAAACTTTTGTACTAGCAGCTTACGAGAACGCAGTATATTAGCAATTTTCCCTAATAAAATTTTATGATTAAAAGGCTTTTCAACATAGTCATCAGCTCCGCATTGCACTCCTTTCAGTTTACTATCATCAGAAGTCAAAGCAGTAAGTAAAATCACAGGTATATGGCTTGAATTAAAATTTGTCTTAAGCTTCATACACATCTCTGTACCAGACATGACCGGCATCATTACATCACTTATTATCAAATCAGGATTCTCTTCTAATGCTTTATCCAATCCTTCCTGACCATTCATCGCAATTTTGACCTTATACAATGGAGACAACATGTCTACCAGCACTTGTAACATGTCTTCATTATCTTCTACCAGCAGAATGGTTTGTTTATCCAAAATCTCTTCTGTTTCACCTGCAGGTGAAGCAAGTGAGTCTCCCGATAGTTCAGACATATCCTGCACCGGAATGGTTTCTTCTGCATCTTCCGCTTCTACATACACCACTCCATCTTCTTCCTGGAAAGGATTCTCTACAGGCAACAAAACAGTAAAAATACTTCCGTATCCCATCACGCTCTTTACTGAAATAACGCCATGATGCAGTTCTACAATACCTTTGGCCAAGGCAAGTCCTATACCACTTCCAGGAGATGACATCTTTGTATCAGCCTGATAGAAACGGTCAAATACAAATGGAAGAGACTCTTCCGGAATTCCCTCTCCACTATCAATTACTTTTATTTCAATACCTTTTTCCGTTACTCCAGCGACTAGTTCGACTTTACCTCCAACCGGAGTATACTTAAATGCGTTCGACAAAAGATTTGATATAACCTTTCTCAATTGCCTTCTATCTGCCCAACAACATGCTTCTTCATTGTCTGCCCGAAAAGAGAACGTAATATTTTTCACCTGAGCCTGGTTCTGAAATTCTTCAGTCATTTCCCGAAGGAAAGCAATCACATCCAACTGGCAGACATGCAAAGTCAACTTGCCACGTTCCATTTTTCGAAAGTCCAACAATTCTGAGATTAACTCTCTAAACTGAAACGTGTTCCTATATATTCTCTGTAGCCGTACACGAAAATACGGAGAAAGAGACGGACTTTGCAAAAGTGCTTCTGTCTGAGAAATAATCAAGGTCAATGGAGTACGAAACTCATGCGAAATGTTAGCAAAAAACTGCAACTTAGCTTGTGTTAGCTCTTCATTTTTTTCTTTCTCTAATTTTTCCTGTGCCAAAGAATGACGCAGATTCAATTTTGTACGCCAATTTCTCAACAGTTCGTACGCAATTACAAATAAGACAAAGAAATATGTCAAATAAGCCCACCATGTATTCCACCACGGACGATGTATGAAAATAGGAAGTTCTATAGTATGCTGGCCATTTTCATCTCCTGCTTCTTTTTCACGAATTACCAATTTGTAATGCCCTGGCTCCAAATTGGTAAATACCAGGTTATGACTATAGGCTGTATTCCAATTCTTATCAAACCCTTCCAAACAATACTCATAGATATTACGCTTGGCACTTTCAATATAATTGTTGGAAGAAAAAGTCAACTGAAGATTGTTCTGATTATAGGCCAGTTCCAGCTTATTCAAGAAGGGAAGCGCCTTTGAAAGTACACTTCCTTCCATTGCGGCTGAAAATTGCCGGTTGTTTACCTCCAATGCCGAAAAGAAAAGATTATAGGCTGGAGAAGGAGAAAACAAACGGGAAAGACGAAAAGTACTCATTCCTTCGGTTCCTCCTACAAATATTTCTCCATCACGTGTACATAACAAACCGCATCCATCATTCACAGCTGAAAGATGCAGCTGTTTTTCTGCATCCACAATCTTTATTTCACCCGTCTGAAGATGATATACGAATACCCCCTTCTCACCAGAAGCCAGTAAAAAGCCATCAGGAATAACATTCAAGGTATAACAATATCGAAGGTCAATCTCTGAAAAAGGAACAAACCTATCGTTTGAAGGATTATATCTATAAATACCTGATCCTGATGTTCCAAAATATAAATTTCCAGACTTATCTTCCACAATCTTAGAAACGATAAAACGCCCTAATCCATTTTCTCCGTACAAATAAACAGACTTATCGCTGCTATCTTTCAAGCTGATACGGATAAGTTTATCACGCAAGGCCATCCAAACATTTTCCTGAGAATCTATAAAAAAGGCCGTACCTCCCGCATGTGTTTCTTTTACATCAGGAAAAAGATAAGCTAAAGGACCTGACTTTCCTGATTTTACAAATAATCCATTGTCTGCCAGCAAATACAAACTATTGCCCTTCAAAAAAATTTCAGAAAAAGAAGCTCCCATTTTTCCCCAGCTTTCTTCCTTACGAATATTCTTGGAAGCAATATCAAAACAAAGCATACCTTGCTTATGAGTACCGATATACAGGCAATCTTCCGCAGAGTTATACTCTATACACTTCAGGTTAGGGAAAAAAGATTCAGGATGAGAAGAATCATTTAAGTAATAAGAGAACTTACCTGTAGCCCGATGCAGGCAATTTAATCCTCCTCCTTCCGTACAAATCCATATATCTCCTCGCTTGTCTTCCACCATATTGCCGACATAAGCAAAACTCAAACAATCATCCCGTTCTGGATTATCGGTGTAATGCTGAAAAATATCATATACAGGATTGAAATAATTTACGCCTCCATAATATGTACCAACCCATATACTCCCCTGCTGATCCTTATAAAGAGAAAAAATAGAAGAATGGCTCAAAGCTCCCGGTGCAATCTCTTTTTTATATCCTGAAACGACACGTGTATCCTCTATTTTATAAAGTCCATTAAAAGTACCTGCCCAAATACAACCCTCATCATCTTCTACAAAACAGCGTACATCATTACTCGGAAGCTGCAAGTCTCTCTTAACAATCCAACCTTTTCCAGAGGATGGTGACAGCTGATACATTCCATCACGAAAGCCTGCTACCCAAAGTCTTCCTTTTGAATCCTGAAACAATGAATAAACTGTTACCTTCGGAAGGATACAAACCGGAGACTGACCGGACAATTTCTCCATTCGATAAAGTCCCTTTGCCGAACCGATCCAAATTCCTCCGTCTGCCCCCATATATAAATTACGAATTCTACCGACCGAAGGTACACGACAAACAAACTGAAAACAATTTTTTGTCATATCCCACTGAAAAATACTATCTTGCACAGCGGTCAGCACATGCTCTTGATCTGCAAAGAGACAAGAAGATTTCATTTTCAAGTCATAAAATCGTTCTTCATAAAGAGCATAACGCATCAACCTCCCGTCAGAACTAAAAAAAACACTTCCCTTTTTATCACATACCAAATCATGTACCTCATTTCCAATCAAGCTGTCCTTTAAGGCATTAAACACTGTCATACGGTTCCCATCATAACAGTTTAGTCCTTCCAATGTCCCCAACCACATTCTACCAAGTTCATCTTGAGCAATAGAAACCACTGAAATCTGCGACAAGCCTTCATTCTTGCCTAAGTGTTTGAAATAAATATTTCCGTGAAGAAATAAAGAAAATAAAATCCAAAGACAAAATAAAAAACACCTTTTCATTAGTACATACAATTCAAAGTATCACAAAGTAAAAAAATAAGGGAACTCTCCGAAAAGAATTCCCTTATGTGTGTCATACAGACGATTCGATTATCCCAAGTGAATTGCTTCAGAAGGACAAACGTCAGCACAAGTTCCACATTCTGTGCAAGCGTCCGGATTGATTGAATATTTATCACCTTCTGAGATTGCTCCAACCGGGCATTCATCGATACAAGTACCGCAAGCGATACAATCGTCACTAATTACGTAAGCCATTGTAGTAAAAAAGTTAAGTTATTATTAGTCCTAAATTGATAGTGCAAAGTTAATCTTTTTCCAATCAGTTGTCACATCCACTTTGCATTTTCTACCCAATTTATATCATGTCTAAATAGTATCAATGCAAGATGGCCTGATACATCACCTGCTGCATCCGAGTGCGGATATTATAACGAACCAGATTATTGGGCTCATAAACAGAAGGATAGGTCCGGTTACTCAAGAATACAAAAATCAGTTCATTATCCGGATCCACCCACACACAAGTTCCCGTAAAACCTGTATGCCCAAACACGGAAGCTGGTGCTTCAGGAGTACAAGGACTATTGTCCGTATGTTCCGTATCGGGTTTGTCAAAACCTAAGCCCCGCCGACTATTACGCGATTTCAGCGTAGTAAAGAGTTCACAAGTTGCCCGGCTAAGGTATCTCCGGTCACCACAGATTCCTTTGTCCAGCCACATCTGAGCAATTTTCGCTACATCCTGCGCTGTAGAGAACAAGCCTGCATTTCCAGACACGCCTCCCATGAATGCGGCAGCCTCATCTTGCACAAATCCTTGCAACTTACTTCCACGAAGGAAATCATTCTCTACAGAAGGTACAATCTGCTTCTTCGGGAATTTACGCAAGGGCAAAAAGGCCGTATGGCGCAAACCCATCGGGGTATAGAATACGCTATCCAAGTACACCTCCATTGGCACACCTGCCACTTTTTCCACCATTTCTTTCAAAAGCATAAAGTTCAGGCAACTGTAACGATAGGATTTTCCTTTTACCGGAACTTTTGCAATCTGTTCTAATATATTCTTACTGAAATCACTTCTCAGAAACAAACTATCTGCTACCTGAAGCGGATATTCAACCGATGAAGTACGTGATACCCACTCTGGATTATAGCGGAAATCATTGCAAGCATACACATTCTCAGCTAGTTTCAGCGTGTGATTCTTATCAGCTTTTTTACGGAACAGCCCTCCTTTGCAAGACTTCATATCCAATGCTTCCTCATAGAAAGGCCAGTAGGCTGGCAATCCAGATTCATGGAAAAGTAAATCTCGCACCGTAATACGCGACTTATCTGTTTTTTTCAATATAGGCAAATAATCGGAAACACAATCTGTCAATCCGAATTTTCCTTCATCATAAAGTTTCATCACTGCCAGCAGCGTAGCCGTTACCTTAGTCAAAGAAGCCAAATCATATAGGCTATTTTCCTTAACAGATTCCTTTCCCGCATAGGTATAGTTACCGAAACACTTGTTGTAAACCGGAAGACCTTCCCGCAGAATCATCACATGGCATCCTGGATAAGCCTTCAGCTGGATACCTTCTTCTGCAATACTATCTATCTGTGATAATATAGACGCATCCATGCCCAAGTCCTCCGGACTGTATTGACGGGGAGCTTCCGGATTGATGGTCAGTCCATCACCAGCCTTGAACACTCCAGCCAGCGGAATAGACAAACGACCGTCAGCATACGCATTGCCCAAAAACAAATCGGCCACGTAACGCTGTACAGATTTCTCGTCAGTATGTGCCAGTACTACAGTAGAAGCATGGCGGACCACTTCCGGAATTTTTTCCAGCATCTTCATATCGCCAAAACAAATCAAAGCCAAAGGCTTGTCTTTGGCCAACTTTTCCAGTAAAGCCGCATACGGCTCCACCTTATCTGAATGTAAAGCCACCAATACCCGTTGTGTCGGACGCAGACGTGCCTCCACGGCATCCAATGAGTCTACATTCGCATGCAACCAGCCGACTGGGAAAGTCTGCTTCAACTGATGATAAAACGGATAAGCTTCCGACAAAGAAGGAGATACGCTCAACAGCACCGTACCCGATACGGATAAATCAAGCGGGACCAATGACGAGGAATCCTTCAGTACCGTCACTGCCGCTTTTGACAATTCCTGCTGAAGCGACAGAAGCTTCGGCGTCACCAGTTTTTCTGCAAGTCCTTCTTCTTCCACTTTTTCCCAGGAAGAAAGTCCCAGCGCATATTTAAATGACAATACCTTCCGGCATTTCCGGTCAATACCAGCTTCCGACAGACGACCTTTTTTAAGCGCCGACATCACACCGTCAATTTCTTTTTTCAAATTACGAGGAGATAAAACCACATCGTTTCCTGCTATCAAAGCACGGGCACACACATCATCATGCCCGGCAATGCCTTTCATCTCCAGAGCATCCGTCACCACCAGTCCATGAAAGCGCAATTCATCAATCAGTGTATGCATAATTACCTCCTGCGAAATAGAAGCAGGTCCTTCACCCAAGCTCGGGGCATGCAAATGCCCTACCATCACACCGCCAATTCCTGCCTCAACGGCTTTCTTAAACGGATATAACTCTATACTATCCAAACGAGCTCGGTCAAAATTCAATTCAGGCAACGCATTATGTGAATCAATTTCCGTATCTCCATGTCCGGGAAAATGCTTACACACCGCCATTACACCATTGTCCTCCAATCCTTTTACATAAGCAGCCACTTTTTCGGCCACCCTCTTCGGATCACTGCCAAAAGAGCGAAAATTGATTACCGGATTATTGGGATTGTTATCCACATCGGCTACCGGCGCAAAATTAATCTGTACACCTATCAGACGACACTGACGAGCCACTTCCTTACCATATTCATAAAGCAGTGAATCATTCTGTATGCATCCTAACACACGATTGTAGGGAAAAGAAGGGGTATCTTTCAAGCGCATTCCCAATCCCCACTCACCATCAAAAGTCACCATCAAAGGCACCGACGCATGGGCCTGGGCATAGTTGGTCATCTGCACCTGCTTCCGAAGCTCTCCACCGGTAAACAACAGCCCTCCTACTCCATAGTCATCGACCATCTTTCGCAAAACATTCTTGCTATATTGGTTTGTCACCGGCTGGAGAGTATAAATGAACAACTGCCCCACTTTCTGTTTCAGCGTCATCTTCTCCATCTGCCCGTCTACCCATTTCCGGCAGGCTTCCGTGTCGTGTACCCGGCTCAAGAGCGCAGGCTCCTGTGCAAAGAGACTAGTCGAGGCCAGACAAGCACACAATATACACCACAAAATCCGTCTTTTCATTCTACCCTATCTGTTTTAATTTTTCTGCATCTTGACAACCATACGCCCGACAAATGCCGCACTTTTTCCCATCTGCTGCACAGGCACCTCTATTCCGTCAAGATTCTTATAAAACTCCGGCCCTTCAAAGAAGGAATGAGAATGTCCGCCTAATACAATGTCAATGTTACGAGTATTCTCTATCAGTTCTATATCCGAATAAGGTTCACCCTTCCATCCCAAATGCGACAGGCAAATCACCAAGTCACAATGTTCCTGGTTCTTCAGCAAGTCGGCTACACGCTGGCCTTCAGAAACAGGGTCTTCAAATTTTACATTCCCGTAATTGGCATGCGCCACCAGACCGTCAAGCTCCGGTCCCAGTCCAAACACACCGATACGTATTCCATCGCGTTCAATGACGGTATACTCCTTCACCAAACCTTCCAGCACAGTACCTGCCACATCATAATTGGCACATACAATCGGGAAATTAGCCATCTTGAACAAGCGGGCCATATTGTCCAGGCCAAAATCAAACTCATGATTTCCAATCGTACCTGCATCATACCCCATCTCATTCATCATCTTGATTTCCACCTCTCCCTTAAACAAATTATAATAGGGACTTCCCTGAGAAAAATCGCCAGAATCGAACAGCAACATATCTTTGTGCTCATGGCGCTGTTCTTTCACAAAAGCCGCCCGACGCAACACACCCGCCTTTCCGGCTAGTAGCGTATCAGGGAAATAAGAGGCAAAGGGTTCGATACGACTATGCATGTCGTTCGTATGAAATATATACAATTCTTTCACCGACTGTGCGGCCACCACACTCACCAGCAGGCACGCCAGACATAAACAATATATCTTTTTCATCTCTTTTCTATTTTTCAATTGGACGCACTCACTTTTATTCTTCCTTCTACCTGCGAAGTCACAAATTGTCCTTTCTGCTCACACTGCTTTACATAGTCAAGCAACAAGTTGCGCAACAACGCATCTTTCGGGAATATTTTGGAAGAAGCCCGACGGAACGCTTCCATCTTATCATTTCCCTCAGCCAAATAATCAATGGTAGCTACCGTATAGGTTTTCTTTACATCAATCTGCCGGCCATTCACCTTCGCTTCCAAGAGATTTCCCTCAGCATCTATTTTCAAAGCGGCGCCACTAAGGCCCTCTCCATGTACAGAAGCTATTTGTCCGAACAACTCCTTCAAGGTGGCCCCATCCATTGTCAGCACACACAAGGCATTCTCGAAGGGAGCAATTTCATACACCGTTCCAAAGGTAATTTCACCTTCAGGCATTGCATTCCGGATACCACCCATATTCATGACAGCGACATCAGCCGGCTTTCCAATCGTCCGCACTGCTGCCTGACGAAGTACATCGGCCATCAGATTAGACAACGGAGATTCCGGACGGTATGCGGTCAGGTTCTTTGCCGAATGTCCAATGACCGGCGACATAATACTATCGACTTTCTGCTGATAAGGTTTCAAGATATTCAACGCTTCGGCATCCGGTTTACGGTCGTACACATCAGTAATGGCCATCCTTCCGCCTTCCACACCTGCCAGCGAATAACCTGAGCTACAGCTGGCCAGCAGCCACCCGGCCAACACGCCGGCAACTGCACTTTTTACAAGTCTAACATTGAGATAATTCATAAAACAAGGTTTATTTGCAGCCAAAAATACGGAAAAAAGGAACATGCTCAAAAGAATGGTAAAAGCTATCCATAAGACTTCTCATTTTTTAATAAAATACGCAGGAAACATTTGGCTACTTCGCAGAAAAACACTACCTTTGCCCCGCTTTCGCGCAATCGCTGTCAAAGAAGAGTTACTTGATATGTTGCGTTGTAACGATCAAACAATTTAATTTATTACAAAACATGGATTTAATTAAAATTGCAGAAGAAGCATTTGCTACTGGCAAACAGCATCCTTCATTCAAAGCTGGTGACACAATCACAGTAGCATACCGTATCGTTGAAGGTAGCAAGGAACGTGTACAGTTGTATCGCGGTGTTGTTATCAAAATTTCAGGTCACGGTGAAAAGAAACGTTTCACTGTACGTAAAATGTCAGGAACAGTGGGTGTTGAACGTATCTTCCCATTGGAATCTCCGGCTATCGACAGCATCACTGTCAACAAAGTTGGTAAAGTTCGTCGCGCTAAATTGTACTACTTGCGTGCACTTACCGGTAAGAAAGCCAGAATTCAGGAAAAACGTGCAAACGTGTAATTCAGTATTCCCTGAAAAAGACAAAATAAAAGGAGACATCATTTACTTGATGTCTCCTTTTATTTTTACCGACTCACAAAATATCTAACAATAAAAAAAAGCGATTATCTTTAAAAGATAATCGCTTTTCCGAGTGATCCGCCTGGGGCTCGAACCCAGGACCCCAACATTAAAAGTGTTGTGCTCTACCTGCTGAGCTAGCGAATCAATCCTTTGTTGCATCGGTTATTTCCCGATTGCGAGTGCAAAGGTAGATATTTTTATGATAACTACCAAACATTATTGGAATATTTTTTCAATAAATTTAAACATCCACTAATTATCAACTACTTAGACACGCCTTCTTTTAAAGCTTTCTGATAACAGCAGCGGCATAAGGGTTCATATTCTTCTTTTTCCCCCAACAACACTCTTTTGTCATTGAGCACGGTACGATGCGAAACATAAGCCAAGTTACCACATTTCACACAAATGGCATGCACTTTAGTCACCTCATCGGCAATGGCACACAACGCAGGAATCGGTCCAAACGGAACTCCCTTAAAATCCATATCAAGCCCTGCGATAATAACACGGACGCCCCGATTAGCCAGTTCATTACACACTTCGGGTAATCCATCATCAAAAAACTGCGCTTCATCAATGCCTACCACGTCTATCTCCGAAGTAAACAAAAGGATACTAGCGGAAGAATCAATCGGGGTTGATTTGATACTGTTATTATCATGTGACACCACTTCTTCCTCTGAATAACGGGTATCAATAGACGGCTTGAATATCTCTACCCGCTGATGGGCAAAAGTAGCCCTACGCAAACGCCGTATCAACTCTTCCGTTTTACCGGAAAACATAGAGCCACATATTACTTCAATCCTTCCTCTTCGGCAAGTCTCCTTCCGATGATCTTCTGAATATACTACCATATTTTCTTTCATTACATAAAAACAATTGCAAAATTACAACGACGAATCGAAATCCGCGAAAAATCGACGCATTTTTATTAATAGTGACGAAAACACTATGTAAAGAGAAAACTTCTGTTAAATGTTTGACAAATCGAACACGTAAATACGAAAACTTTTTACCTTTGCTATCATAACATGAAGTACAAAGTATGGGAAAACTATATGTCGTACCTACTCCGGTAGGTAACATGGAAGACATGACATTTCGAGCTATCCGCGTATTGAAAGAAGCGGACCTGATTTTAGCTGAAGATACACGTACATCGGGTATCCTTTTAAAACATTATGAAATCAAAAATGCAATGCAGTCACACCATAAATTCAATGAGCACCAGACGGTGGAAAGCATTGTCAATCGTATAAAAGGAGGACAAACGGTAGCCTTAATTTCAGATGCCGGCACTCCTGGAATATCCGATCCCGGATTCCTTGTGGTAAGAGAATGTGTAAGAAACGGCATAGAAGTGCAATGCCTGCCTGGAGCTACGGCCTTTGTACCGGCATTAGTTTCATCAGGACTTCCGGATGAACGTTTCTGCTTTGAAGGTTTCCTTCCTCAGAAAAAAGGTCGCATGACACGACTGAATGCCCTGAAAGAAGAAACCCGTACCATGATTTTCTACGAGTCTCCTTATCGCCTGCTTAAAACGCTGACCCAGTTTGCGGAAGTTTTTGGAGCCGAACGCCCGGTTTCCGTATGTCGGGAGATTTCTAAAATACATGAAGAAAGCGTCAGAGGAACCCTTCAGGAAGTAATTGCACACTTCACAGAGACTGAACCAAGAGGAGAAATCGTCATTATATTAGGAGGAAAAGATAACTAAATTATAATTCTAAATTCAAAAACTATGAGAAAGGTTGTTTTATCTGCTTTATGTGCTGCTGCCCTGCTGACAGCATGTAATAATTCAGGCCAGAACAAAAGCACTTTACAAGCCCAGAACGATTCACTGATGCTTGAACTCTCTAACCGCGACACAGAACTGGACGAAATCATGGGAGCCTTCAATGAAATTCAAGAAGGATTCCGCGAAATCAACGAAGCTGAAAACCGTGTAGACTTGAAAGAAGGTACATTAGAAAGCCAGTCGGCTGCCGATAAGATAAAAGATGATATTCGTTTCATTAGCGAAAAACTGAAATCAAACCGCGAACAGATTGCAAAATTAGAAGAGCAACTGAAAAATAGCAAATACCAATCTGCCCAGTTGAAAAAAGCTGTAAAGAACCTTACTGCTGAACTGGCTGCAAAGCAGCAGCAGATTGAAACCCTGCAAGCAGAATTGGCTGCAAAGAATATCCGTATTGCAGAATTGGATGAAGCTGTTATGGACTTGAATAAGAACGTAGACGAGCTGAGTGCAGAAAATGAAGCAAAGACTAAGACCGTAGAAGCTCAAGACAAAGCCCTCAACACTGCCTGGTATGTATTCGGCACTAAATCTGAGTTGAAAGACCAGAAGATTCTGAAGAAGGGTGACGTACTGAAAGACAATGACTTCAACAAAGATTACTTCACCCAGATTGATATTCGTAAGGAAAAAGAAATCAAACTTTACTCCAAACGAGCTGAATTGCTGACTACTCATCCACAGAGTTCATACGAACTTGTAAAAGACGACAAAGGTCAGTTGACTTTGAAAATCAACAATCCGAATGAATTCTGGAGTGTATCACGTTATTTGGTAATCCAAGTAAGATAATCTCAGGATATTATATATGAAATTCCCCTTATCCCTTCATTCAAAACAGGGATAAGGGGAAATTTTATATATAGTCTCTATCGCAAATTATCTTTTGTTCAAAGACTCACATAATTTACGATTAATCTCACGAACTCGCTTTTCATCCAGTTTAATTACTTTACGGTCGTATGTCATCAAACCATTTACTTCCACTTCTACGTCTGTGGTCTGCGTATATACTGCTGCAGAAAAGCCACGAGGTATTAAATCATAAAGTTTTTCCGCATATTTCACATATTCATCTGTCACTTCCTTAGAAGAATTGAACTGAATATATCCCCAGTTACGGTCCGGTTCCCAGATATGTCCCTGTACTACCCAGCCAATACCTCCATACTCACCTAAGACTGTAGCTCTCTGTGCATCATACAGATACAATTCCGGAGCAGGATAGTTATGTAAATCCAGCATATCACCACAAGTGTAATGGTTACCTCCACTGGCAGGATTAACCAGACGGGTCGGATCATATTGCTTGGTCCATTCCACTATTTCCGGAGTTTTAAACTGTCCCCAAGCTTCATTAAATGGAATCCATGTGCCAATGCAAGGATAAGAATACAATGCATCCATTATTTCCTTCCATTCCTTCCGGTAACAAGCTTCCGACTCTGCACTTCGCTTCATTTCAGTGCCCTCAAAATATTTCCGGTTCTGCCATTCCGGATTACGGTCACCGCTGGGCATATCCTGCCATACAATAATACCTAACTTGTCACAATAGGTATACCAACGTGCAGGCTCTACTTTAATATGCTTGCGAACCATATTAAATCCAAAGTCTTTTGTCTTCTGTATATCATACAATAAGGCTTCATCCGTAGGAGCTGTATATAATCCATCCGGCCACCAGCCCTGATCCAAAGGGCCAAACTGGAACAACGGCTTATTGTTCAACTCCAGACGTACAATACCGTTCGCATCACGTTTGGAAGAATATTTTCGCATAGCTGCATAACTGGACACTTCATCCACCAGTTTTCCGTTCTGCTTTAAAGAAACCTTCAACGTATAAAGGAAAGGAGATTCAGGCGACCATAATTTTGTATTCTCTGGCATTGCCACCTGTACACATTCTCCATTAATACTTTTTCCTTGCGCTACCAACTGTTGACCATCAAAAACTTTTACCTCCACCAAATCTTTTGAAGTAGCATCTTTTACCAAGGCCTTTAAAGAAAGCAAGGAATTATCGATGTCTGGAGTAATACGCAAATCCTGAATATAAGATTCACTGACAGGTTCCAGCCAGACAGTCTGCCATATTCCGGTCACCGGAGTATACCATATACCTTCAGGATGCGATACCTGTTTTCCTCTTGGCTGGTAACCCTTATCTGTCGGATCCCACACCTTTACCATCAAAGTATTGTTTTTTCCCTGCAAAGCTTCTGTAATATCAAAAGAGAAAGGCGTAAATCCTCCGGTATGACTACCGACCTTTACATCATTTACCCATACATCAGTTTTCCAATCTACTGCTCCGAAATGCAGAAGTACTTTTTTCCCTTTCCAAGACGAAGGAACTTCAAATGAACGACGATAGACCAACTCCTTCTCTGCACCTACCTTCTTGGCAACTCCCGACAAAGAAGATTCTACAGCAAAAGGTACCAGAATTTTCCCATCAAAAACAGAAGGAGTATGTTTTCCTTTTTCTATAATCACATAATCCCAAAGACCGTTTAGATTTTTCCATTCTGTTCTTTCCATAATAGGTCGTGGATATTCAGGTAAAACATTATCAGGATTTACCTGTTCAGACCATTGTGTTCTAATCCGTCCCTCGACCGGCCTCCATTGTGCATGCAGCTGCGCTGCTAAAGCTCCCCATAAGGCAAGCCCTATCCATAGTTTTTTCATTGATATTAATTTTTAAGATACCTTACAAAGGTAGAATAAAACAGCAACTCTGCATAAAACAATTCTGTCAAAAAATAGAATCATTTATTCATCTCATTTATAATACAAGCCATTATTATAAGACTGTTTTAGTTTTTATATTGAGAATAATCTTTTTACATTTGTACACAGTTTATTATTTTAATCCCAATATGAAGAAATTTCTCTTGCTACTCCAAGTATATATTTTATTCTCTATTTACAGTTGGGGAACACCATTACCACCAATTGAAGAAATTAATTTCACACCATTAAAAAACCTCATACAGCTACCGACCAATGAAGTTCGTAATCTTTTTCAAGATAAAGAAGGATATATATGGATTGCCACTTACAATGGATTAGTACGCTACGACGGATATTCCACCCAAATCTATCATGCAGAGTCTGAAGGGTCAGAAAAATCAATTGATGGATTTGTTAATATAGTTGCAGAAGACAACCAATCCAATTTGTGGATTGGTACACACAATGGCTTATATAAGCTAAATAAAAAACATGAAACCATAGAAAAAATACATTTGCCCAATCCTCAAGTCAGTAATGTAGAAGCCGTTGCGTGCACACGGGAAGGAGCAATATGGGCTGGCACCAATAAAGGACTCTTTATAAAGAAAAAAGATGAAAAAAATTTTACTCTATATAAAACTGCTCAAAACATTGATGTCAAGTCCTTATTAGAAGACAAACGAGGACATATATGGATTGGCACTTGGAGCCAAGGTCTGTTCAGATATGATCCTACACAACAACGCTTATATACATATCAAAATGTATGCTCACGCAACTCAGCCTATATTCTATTCCAAGATAAAGATGAAAATATATGGATTGGTACATGGAGATGTGGACTTCTGAAAATGCAAAACCCATATGACATGCAACACTATGGATTTATCCGGTACACCCACGATAAAGATAATCCATCAAGTATTGCCGACGATATCATTTATGCCATTACTCAAGATAAAAATACAGGTAAAATATGGATAGGCTCCCGAAGTGCACTCAGCATTATGGAATCAGAAGATGGTATATTCACCAATTATTATCCTAGTAATAAAAGTGGACATCTTCCTTTTAACGAAGTAGATGCATTGTTATCCAGCAAAGATGGATTAATGTGGGTAGGCATGCTCGGAGGAGGAATCCGGATTGCCAATACTAATACACGTAAATTCAGTCTAAACTCTCTAAAGACCGTGAGAGATATATTCCCAAGCGCTTCAGTAAGAGCTATTTGCCCAATTGACAATCATTGGATTTGGATAGGAATTATGGGATTTGGGTTTGCAAAATATAACATGCAAACTCAGGAAGTCATTCCATACAACCAAATTGATGCGTTCCAAAAATTACCTCTCATATCTACAGTCAATGAAATCATTCAACTTAGAGATAATGGGGAGTACTGTTTTGCCACATGGGATGATGGACTATGGATTTTTGATGGGAAAAAAGTGCAAGAAATCAATATTGAATCACACCCACAATTAACAGACGTTTGTATATACTCTGTATACGAAGATTCAAAAAGAAATATATGGTTAGGAACAAGAAGTGGCATTTTTTTACTAGACAAACAAAGAAAAATGCATGCCATTAATAACTTAATTGAGAATAAAACATTTATTCCTGAAAAAGAGTCCATATTTCGAATTCAAGAAGATAAGGATGGAAATATCTGGGCTGCAACACCCAATTCTGGAATATGGAAGTTAACTCCTCATAATAATAATTTTACAGCCAAACAATACACCATCAAAGCTCAAAACGCCATATCAATAGGAGCCATGACACTATACATAGACAGTGATAATACAATATGGGCTGGAACAAACGGAAAAGGACTTAGTATTTACAACCCTGAAAAAGATTGTTTCCAGTATGCATTACCGACTAATATGAAAAAAGGAGAAGTAATATCATGTATATTGGAAGACAATCAAAAAGGATTGTGGATTACTACTACTTCAGAAATGATTCACATTCATAAAGATCAAACAAAGAAAAGCGTACAAGTATTTACTACAGAAGACGGACTACAAGATCATATTTTCAATCGAAATGCTTGTGCTAGAGGAAAAGATGGGAAACTATATTTTGGTGGAGTACATGGTATCAACAACTTTTTTCCTGCGGACATCAAATATGATACGGTTTCATATCCTGTTGTATTGACAGAACTAAGAGTTTATGATACCCCCATTTCACGTATGCCAGTCAATGAACAGCGAAAAATCCTAGATTCAACCCTAGAGTATGCTCAGCATATCACTCTTTCTTACACACAGAACAATTTCAGTATTGGATTTTCCGTATTGAACTACATCAATCCTCTATTAAACAAGTATGAATACAAATTAGAAGGATATGATAACCAATGGATCTCTACCGAAGGATATCATCCAGCAGCATTTTACAATAACCTACCTGCTGGAACTTACATTTTTTCCGTAAGAGGCAGTAACCCCAATGGCCTATGGTCTAACAATATCCGCTCTATCAAAATTACCATACTCCCCCCTCCCTGGTTTACTTGGTGGGCATATTGCATTTATACCATTATCATTATTATATGTATATGGTACACTTACAAAATCATAAAAAGAAGAATTAAACTACAACAAATGGTAGAACTTGCCAATATCCAACGCGAGAAAAATGAAGAAATCAATCACAGCAAATTACAATTTTTCACGAATATAACCCATGAATTACTAACCCCATTATCCATAATTTCAGCTTCTATAGATGAAATCAAATTACATTACCCTGAGACTCAAAAATCTCTTCCTGAGATAGAAGACAATGTATTACGACTTAAACGCTTAATCCAACAAATATTAGAATTCAGAAAAGTAGAAAATGGCAGACAGAAGCTAAAAGTATCCTATGGTAGTTTAACAACTTTCCTACAATATTCCGCACAAGCTTTCTCTCCTCTTGTCCGTAAAAAGAACTTACATTTTGCGTTCTTGAACATGGACATAGAGTATAAGGGCTATTTCGATTGTGACAAACTTGACAAGATAGTCTACAATCTATTATCTAATGCGGCCAAATATACACCTGAAAACAAAACCATTACAATATCACAAGCTTACAATAGCGAACTAAAACTTTTTCAACTAAGTATAAATAACCCCGGAGAACCAATCCCTGAGAATAAACAGAAACATTTGTTCGAGAGATTCTATGAAGGTGACTATCGAAAATTTCATACTATTGGTACAGGTATAGGACTATCACTGACCAAAGATCTAACCATATTACACCATGGAGAAATTAAGGTTAATAGTAACAAAGAAACAGGAAATACTTTTACAGTCATCATCCCTATAGCCAGAGAAGCTTATAATAAAGAAGAAATTGAAGAAAATGATACAAATTGGGACGTTTCTGAAACTGTAGCATCAACAGAGTTCATCTCCAATACACCTGCGGAAAAAGCTCAACATGAGCCAAACAATGATATTGTTCCCGAACATAAAATTAAGCCCGCATTATTATTCGTAGAAGATAATGATGACTTACGTAATGTCATGAAACGTATCCTTACAGATCATTTTGATCTTACCGAAGCCTCATCTGGAGAAACTGCATTACTTCAACTGGAAGATAAAAAGATTGATATCATAGTTTCTGATATAATGATGCCTGGAATGAATGGTTTTGAATTATGCAAAAAAATTAAAGAAAGATTTGAAACCAAACATATACCGGTAATCTTATTAACAGCTAAGACCAGCGATATGGACAGAATAACCGGATATGAAGTAGGAGCAGACGGGTATATATGCAAACCTTTAAACATATCTGTCTTACTTGCAAAGATTGAAAATCTCCTAAAGAAAAAAGAGCACTCCAATGGGGATTCTAGAAAACAACTAGTATTTGAAGCCAAAGAATTAGACTATACAAGTCAAGACGAAGAATTCTTAAAAAAAGCAGTAGAATGTGTAAATGCCCACTTGAGTGATCTTGAATTTGATACAACCGTTTTCGTACAAGAAATGAAAATGTCTAGAAGTACATTAAATGAAAAATTAAAACAACTGACAGATATGACTCCTCTAGCCTTCATTTCCAGCATACGCTTACAAGCAGCCTTCCGATTATTGGAAGAAAAGAAAAAAATACGCGTTTCTGAGCTAGCTTATTCTGTTGGTTTCAACGATCCCAAATATTTTAGCCAATGCTTCAAGAAAAAATTTGGTTTCCTACCTAAAGAACACATAGTCAACAAAGAGAATGATGAAAAATAAGTTTCTCAATCCAGCTCCAAAAGGATGAAAAAATAGCAGAAAAGGATGAATTTTTAGTTTTTATCCTTTTCTGCTATTTTTTCATCATCATCTCCTTTATGCAAAAGTATTTTTGCGGTATCCAATTGGAAAGGATGTGAACTTAAACAATTAATATTATGAAACGTAGAAAATTAAACGTAAGTAAATTGTTAACCTTAGGGCTGCTATTATCCTATTCTGCCAATATAGCAGCTAACACAACAAGCGAGACAACAAGTATCCAACAAAACAGCTCTTATAAAGTTACAGGAGTGGTAAGTGACACAAACGGAGAACCGATTATTGGAGCGAGCGTAGTGGAAAAAGGAACCTCCAATGGAACAATCACGGATTTAGATGGAAAATTCACAATTGAAGTTAATGCAGGAGCTACTTTGAATATCTCCTATATTGGCTATAAAAACCAAGAAGTAAAAGTTGACCGCAACGGATTATCTTTAAAATTAACCTTAAAAGAAGATACAGAAACGTTGGATGAAGTTGTAGTTGTAGGATACGGAACTGTACGCAAAGCCGACTTAGCTGGTTCTGTGGCTGTAATGGACAACAAATCATTCAAAGACCAGCCTGTTACCCGAATTTCAGAAGCTCTTCAAGGACGAGTATCTGGTGTACAGGTAGAAAACAGTGGCGTACCTGGAGGAGATATTCGCATTCGTGTACGTGGTGCAAACTCTGTAAATCTTAGCAACGAACCTCTATATGTTGTTGACGGAATTGTCCGTGAAGGTGGATTAAGCGGATTAAATACAGACGATATCAAATCTATCCAAGTATTAAAAGACGCATCCTCTACCGCAATTTATGGTTCTCGAGGTGCCAATGGCGTGGTATTGGTCACTACTAAAACCGGAGTTGCCGGACAAACACAAATCACATTCGATGCAACTTTAGGCGTATCAAACGTTTACAAACATTATGATATGCTCAGTCCATATGAATATGCTGAAGCATATAATTTCTGGTATCCGGGAAATGGATACTCCGCAGAAGAAATGGATGCTCTCAAAACGGGTAAAAAAGGTATCAACTGGCAAGACGAAATGTTCCGTTCCGGATTGGTACAGAATTATAAACTTGCAATTTCAGGCGGTAGTGAAAAAACACAATATTATGTTTCTGCCAACTATGTAAACGAAGAAGGTGTTTTACGCTATTCTGACAATGAACGATATTCCGCACGTGTTAATTTGAACTCTGCTGTCACAAACTGGCTTACTATCACTACAGATGTACAGTTCAATCATGGAGTCAGAAATGGTAATACTTATATTGCAAGTAAAACCAATCCGATTTTCAATGCGTTAAACTATGACCCAACCATGGATATGTTTACCGAAGATGGTAAATACAATGTAGGAAAAAACACTACAGGAAGTAACCCGTTAGGGTCTATCGCAGCATCAAACAGCGAACTTCGGACTTACGCTGCTACTGGAAACCTAGCTTTACAGTTTAAAATCATAGATGGTTTAACCTTTACCACAACAAATGCATTCGATTATCAAGATAATAAATCTTACTCATTCTCTTCTGCCAAAGCAAGCCCCACTGCTATCAGCAGTATGGGAAACAGTGATGCTTTCCGAATGATGTTACAATCTACAAACAATTTCACTTACATGAAAAAATTCGGGAAACACAATCTGACCGCTACAGCTGTTTGGGAAGCGACTTCTACCGAATATCGTAATATGAATATTGGTGGAAACAACCTTTCTACTGAAGCCGTAGGATGGTGGAATGTGAATATGGCAAGCACTAAGACTCTCGGCAACAGCTACTCAAGAGAAACACTTCTATCCGGTGTAGGCCGCGTCATCTATAACTACAATGACCGTTATACACTGACAGCCACATTCCGTGCAGATGGCTCTTCAAAGTTTAGTAAAGAAAAATGGGGATATTTCCCATCTGTTGCTGTAGCATGGGATCTTAGCAATGAACCTTTCATGGAAGATTTTAAAGCTATGCAAAACATGAAGCTACGTGCCAGTTATGGTGTGATTGGTAACCAAGGAATCGGAGCATACTCTACTCTTGGACTATTAGGTCAAGCCTATACAAACTATGGAACTTCTTCACAATTATATTATGGTTACTGGCCAACTTCACTCCCTACTCCAGATGTCACTTGGGAAAAAACTAAACAATTTGACCTAGGAGTAGAATTTGCAGTATGGAACCAACGTCTCTCATTCTCACTCGACTATTTCTATAAACGTACTGTTGACTGCTTAATGCAGGAACCTATTCCTGGATATAATGGAGGTGGAAACTATTTAGCCAATGTAGGACGTATTGACAATAAGGGTCTTGACTTCTCTATCAATGCCCATCTTATTCAAACCAAAGATTGGCAATGGAATTCCACATTAACTGGAACATACCTGAAAAATGAAGTAAAAAGTTTAGGTAGTAATGAATACATCTACGGAAAAACTCCAGCAGATAAAATGGCAGATGAAGCCACTATCGTCATGCCGGGATACAGCATCGGTTCTTTCTACGGATATGTATGGGAAGGCATCAGTGAAGACGGTAAAAATGTATATGCTGACTTAAACGAAAACGGAAGTATCGATGCAGGAGACCGTACTGTAATCGGTAATGCAAACCCGAACTTTACATTTGGATGGAACAACACAGTGAACTATAAGAACTGGGATTTAAGCATGTTCCTGACCGGTGCATTTGGAATGGATCGTTTGAACTTGGTACGTTACGCGATGTCAACCTCAATATCAGATGCCTCATTCATCAATACCAAAGAAGCATACGAATATAACTGGGATGTGAATCCAGAAAATGCTAAATTCGCTTCTTTACTGAACGGAGGTACCAATTATGCAAACTCTACGCAATGGGTAGAAAATGCCAGCTATGTACGTTTAGCAAATTTAAGCCTAGGATACACATTCCCAAAATCAAAGACAAAATTTGCCGATATACGCTTGTCCGTTAGCTGCCAGAACCTGTTTACCATTACTAAATATAAAGGAATGGATCCGACCGCTTCTGCCTTTACAGATGATTCTTCAAAAAGTGTAGATGTTAGTAGTGGTGTAGATATAGGTGGTTACCCAACTCCTAGAACCTTTACCTTTGGTATCAAAATGAATTTCTAATATTAGCAACACATTGAATTTCTAACAGATCGATAATATGAAAACAAAAATATTTATAAGTGCATTAATGGCATGTACAGTAGCTATGACCTCCTGTAGCGATTTTTTGACTGAAGATCCTAAAGGACAGATGGTACCTGAAAATTACTTTACATCACAAAACGACTTAGACGGTGCTATCAACGTTCTATACGCACAGGTACAGTACTCTATCAATGGCAGCCATAGCCTATCTCCCAACTGGATGGGTGATGATATCACAGCTCTTACCAGTGGTAACAAAGATGTATATAGAGAATTTGACAGTTACAAAGTCAACGATAACAATGCAGATGCAAAAAGTGCATGGAACACTAATTATGCAATTATTAAAGCAGCTAATTTTATCCTCAATAATATAGAAAAAGTTCCCACCAGTGAAGAAGAAATTAATATAGGAAAAGGACAAGCACTATTCTGGCGAGCAGTAGCTTACTTTAAATTAGTGCGTTGGTATGGTGAAGTTCCTATTGTATTAACCACAGACTTAGACTTTACTGTCGGGAAGTCAACTATAGAACAAATCTATACACAAATATGTACAGATTTGGAAGAGGCTGAAAGAATTCTTCCTGAAGCATATACTACTGCACCGAGAATTGCAGATGGTTTGAATAATTATGTCAATAAGGGATCTGCTCAAGCAGTATTAGCCGCTGTCTATATGGCTCGCGCAGGTTATCCGCTCAATCAAACCTCTTATTATGAAAAGGCAGCAGAAATGGCCCAAGCTGTCATTAAAGGAGTAAAAAATAATACATATTATTATAAATTAGAAACGAACTATAAAGATCGCTTCATGTATGTATCCAACCCTTACTCACAAGAAGGTGTTGTTGCCATAAAATTTAACAAAGATAATCCATGGGGCTGGTCCGGACTGGATTCCTGGCATTCAGTATGTCAAGCATACGAATCTGTCACTAATGGCGGCTGGGGAGATGTAGTAGGCGAAATCAAGTTCTGGAAAGAAATGCCAGAAGGACCACGTAAAGATGCCATTTATGGAAGCGATGGAGGAAAAATCTTAGTTGAAAAAAATACTTATAAGGATCAGTTAATCAACTGGTACCAAAAAGATAGCAATGGTTCTTTCATTCTGAGCGAATGCCATCCTATGTTCCGTACCTTACTTTACGGAGGAGGCTCTGACGGTAGTGCGATGAATGATTATAATGACAGAGAATATACCATGAATAATGGTATTTGCAGCCAAACTCTTTATATGGTTTCATATAGTGAAGTTCTTTTATGGTATGCAGAAGCACAAGCTCGTAGCGGTTCAGTAAATGAAGAAGCCAAACAATGCTTACAAAAGGTTTTAGACCGTGCATACGGAGCAGGAGTAGATGATGCAAATAATTATGCAAGCGATCCAACCACATTTGCCAACAAGTGCTGGAAAGAACACGGTTATGAAGTTGCCGGATATTACCCAGCATTAGTAGTTCGGGCTAATGACCAGCTCCGTATGGATGATTTAAAAAATGCTTTTGCAACACGTCAAGCCAATACACCAATAGAAGTGGCAGAAGGAATATCCTTAAAAGAAGGTGTAGAAATGAGCGGAAATTGGGATGAATCACGCAATTATGCTACAATCCCATCATTTGATGCTGATTTGAACGAAAATCTAAAATAAGTTATCACACAAAAGTCACAGGAGCATCTATGCCTACCTGTGACTTTTTAATTTTACCTATTTCCACATTATGCATACAATTAAAAAAGTTTTTTTTATAACATCCTTATTTTTTATAGCAGGTTGTAGCACTCCCCCACAAACCTATTATCTGGATGCCACCAATGGAAATGATACTAACTCCGGTCTTTCTGCCGATAATGCATGGAAAACATTGGAGCGAATAAAAAAAACATCTCTTCAAAAAGGGGATAAAATACTATTGAAACGAGGAGAAGTCTTTAATGGAATTTTAGATATTACAGGCAAAGGTACCTACACTCACCCCATCATCATCGATGCATACGGCGAGGGTAATCAAAAACCCTGTATTGCAGGGAATGATACATCCATGTATGCCGTACGTATTTTCAATTCCGATTACTTCACAATTCAAAACCTTGAAATCAGTAATACAGGTAAAGAACGAAAAGCCGGACGTACTGGATTAAAAGTAGAATGCACGAATTATGGTATTTCTCATAATATCAGAATAAACAACCTTACCATACGTGATGTCAATGGTTCTCTTGTCAAAGAAGAGGGAGGAGGAAGTGGTATTCTGATTGTAAACGGAGGAGACAGTATTCGCTCACGCTTTGATAGTCTGACCATAGAAAATTGTCACATTTTAAGATGTGAACGCAATGCCATGATTTGGAGCGGTTATTACGACCGTAAAAACTGGTACCCGAATAAACATACCATCGTAAGAAACAATGTGATTGAAAAAGTACCTGGTGACGGCATTGTCCCCATAGGTTGTGACAGTACACTGATTGAGTATAATCTCATGTGCGATTCACCCGACATTCTTCCTATGACAGAGGCAGCAGCAGGTATCTGGCCTTGGAGTTGTGACAATACCATCATACAATATAATGAAGTATGGGGACATAAAGCACCATGGGATGCACAAGGATTCGATTCCGACTACAATTGCCAGAATACCCTTATACAATACAATTACAGTCACGACAATTACGGAGGAATGGTACTTATATGCAACAGTGGAAATGCCGGAGATTATAGCTGCGGAAACATCGGAAGCATTGTTCGATACAATATCAGTATAGGAGACGGTATACGCCCGAAAGAAACACGTCAAGGTATGTTTTCTCCCAGTATCCACATTGCTGGTCCCGTAAAGCAGACATTAGTCGAACGTAATATCATCCACGCTAACCTTAAACCTTCTGATATAGTAGACCGTACGATGATCACCTCTGACTCTTGGGATGGATATGCAGACAGTACTTGCTTCCGTCAAAATATCTATTATGCAGCAGAACCCAGCCGTTTTGATTTTACATCTTCTACCCGAAATGCTTTCGAAGAAAACATCTACATCGGGCAGTTTAAAAATCTACCGGAAAGCCCGAAAAACAAGAAAGCCGAAAACTTCTATACAGAAAAAGTGCTGAAAGAATCTGCTGACGGCTATAAAGGGCTACATTGCCTGATGGATTCTATAAAAGTAAAAGAGCATACACTTCATTACATAAAGCCAGAAGCCATCAAGACATTTTTCCAAAGTATATTCTAACAAAAGAAATTCTTATACAAAAAATCCCCTCACTCTTTTCTATAATCAGGGAGAGTGAGGGGATTTCAATTATATAGCATCAAATCTGTTAACAATTAACGTCCAAAACGTTCTTTCAGTTTCGCAAGCATGTCTTGAGTCATGGCATCCAAATCATATTCCGGTTTCCAACCCCATTCTTCACGGGCACATGTATCATCCAATGAATTTGGCCAAGACTCTGCAATAGCCTGACGCAATGGATCTACCTGATACTGCATTTCAAATTCCGGAAGATATTTACGGATATTCTGATAGATTGTATTTGGTTCAAAACTCATAGAAGCGATGTTGAATGAATTACGATGAACCAACTTAGACGGATCTGCTTCCATAATTTCTACCGCTGCACGCAAGGCATCCGGCATATACATCATATCCATATAAGTACCCTCAGCAATCGGGCAGACAAATTTTTCACCTTTAGCTGCAGAATAATAAATATCAACAGCATAGTCTGTAGTACCACCACCCGGAGGAGTCACATACGAAATCAATCCCGGGAAACGAACAGAACGGGTATCCACACCAAAACGAGTGAAATAATAGTCACTCAACAATTCTCCAGAAACCTTAGTGACACCATACATTGTTTTAGGACGCTGTACTGTATCCTGAGGAGTTTTGTCTTTAGGAGTACCAGGTCCAAACGAACCGATAGAACTCGGAGTAAATACTGCACAATGTTTTTCACGCGCTACTTCAAGTGTATTAAACAATCCCCCAAGCCCAATTTTCCAAGCTAGTTGAGGCTTGTTTTCTGCTACAGCTGAAAGCAATGCAGCCAAATTATAAATTGTATCTACTTGATATTGACTTACCGCATCAGCAATTTGTTGCGGATTCGTAATATCAACAATAGCTGAAGGACCAGATTCTTTCAATTCTCCTTTAGGCTCAGCACCAGGAATATAACCAGCCACTACATTACCTGAATAATTTCTTCTCAAAAGCATCGTGAGCTCCGAACCAATCTGTCCAGTAGCTCCAATTATTAAAATGTTTTTCATTGATGAGCTAGATTTTTAAATTCGGAGCAAATATACAAAAGTTCTTATAAATGAAATAAAAATATGCGAGCTCTTTTTTTCTAAATAAAAAAATTGCATCTTTGCATAAGCAAAACCTTAATATCAATATATGTATACAAACTTTAGAGATTTCCTTAAAAAGGAACTTGCCGACATAGAAGCAGCCGGCTTATATAAGAAAGAACGTGTAATAACCACTCCACAGCGTGCAGACATCAAAGTCAACGCAGGAGAGGAAGTGCTTAATTTCTGTGCCAACAACTATTTAGGTTTGTCGGACAACACACGCCTGATTGAGGCAGCCAAAAAAGCCATGGACACTCATGGTTATGGTATGTCGTCCGTACGCTTCATTTGTGGAACACAAGACCTTCACAAACAACTGGAAGCTGCCATTTCTGATTATTTCCATACAGAAGACACTATCTTGTATGCTGCATGCTTTGATGCAAATGGTGGTTTGTTTGAACCTCTCTTCACAGAAGAAGATGCCATTATTTCAGATGCCTTGAACCATGCATCCATTATTGACGGTGTACGTTTGTGTAAAGCTAAACGTTATCGCTACGCCAATGCTGATATGGCAGATTTGGAACGTTGTCTTCAGGAAGCACAAGCACAGCGTCATCGTATCATTGCCACTGACGGCGTATTCTCTATGGATGGTAATGTGGCTCCAATGGACAAAATCTGCGAACTGGCAGAAAAATACAATGCACTCGTAATGGTAGACGAATCACACTCTGCTGGAGTAGTAGGTCCTACAGGACACGGAGTGGCTGAACAATTTGGTGTATACGATAAGATTGACATCTTTACAGGTACATTAGGAAAAGCTTTTGGTGGAGCCATGGGTGGATTCACCACTGGTAAGAAAGAAATTATCGATATGCTGCGCCAGCGCTCTCGTCCTTACTTGTTCTCTAACTCTGTAGCACCAGCTATCGTAGGAGCAAGTTTGGAAATGTTCCGCATGCTCAAAGAAAGCAATGCCTTGCATGACAAACTGATGAGCAATGTCAACTATTTCCGCGACAAAATGATTGCTGCCGGATTCGATATCAAACCTACACAGAGTGCTATCTGCGCTGTCATGTTGTATGATGCCAAACTGTCACAGGATTTTGCTGCCCGCATGCAGGAGGAAGGCATTTATGTAACCGGATTCTACTATCCAGTAGTGCCGAAAGGCCAGGCGCGTATTCGCGTACAGCTTTCTGCCGGTCATGAACAATGTCATCTGGACAAGGCAATTCAGGCTTTCATCAAGGTAGGAAAAGAACTAAATGTCATTAAATAAACTACTATTATAAAAATCACACAACGAAAGGCTGTCCTTCCACATCCATTAAGAGGGGCAGCCTTTCCTTTATATATGCCCATTAAAATATCATCATCCTGTATCTCCAACCCTATAATTATTTTTCTGTCTGTTCTTCCGGCCAGTTCACCAGATACAATAACTCCGTTGCACGGGTAAATGCGGTATACAGCCAGCGGAAATAATCGGGTGAAAGCATTTCTTCCGCCATATAGCCTTGATCAAGAAAAACTCTTTTCCATTGTCCACCTTGCGCCTTATGACATGTAACAGCATACGCATATTTTACCTGCAACGCATTGTAATAAGGGTCTTCCTTCATTTTTTTCATACGTTCCCGCTTGGTCGGTAAATCAGCATAATCTTCTAATACAGCATAGAACAGACGGTCATTTTCTTCTTTCGACAATGAAGGCTGGTCCGAATGAAGGGTATCCAATAAAATCTTTACTTCCAGTTCAATCCCGTCATAATCAGGAAAAGCAAGTACAACATCTGCAAAGCGAAAACCATACATTTCCCGTACACGGCGTACACGACGTACCACTGCCACATCACCATTCGCTATAAAATCAAGTTCCTTGCAGTCTGTCCCCCAGAAATAATTATTTTTGGCAACCATCAGCATATCTCCCGTATTCAGTTCATCTTCCCTATACAATACCGTATTTCTTATACCTTTATTATATAGAGAAGCACGTTTGTTGGAACGACAGATAACAATAGTTTCATCCAACCCCACATGACCATAACATTCATCAATGGCTTCAATCAGTTCACTTCCAGGAAGGATACGTACATCAGAATAGTTCTTACAACTGATTTTAGGATATTCAAAGAAATCCTCATTTACTATCCTTTCACGCAAGACCGTCGCATTTGACAAGATACCGGAACCTTCGGTTTGTCGTACCACTTTTGTAAGCACACACTCTGTTACCTCCAGTCCATAGCCCTGCAATGCCGATACAGACAGCGCCGGACTCTCTTCCTCCCCTATCGGCGGAAGCTGTGCTGTATCTCCAATCAACATCAACCGGCACCCCAATCCATTGTATACATATTGCACGAGATCATCCAATAAACGTCCGCTCCCAAAATGTCCCCCTGAAAGTCCTTCATTCGCAATCATAGAAGCCTCATCTACAATGAACAATGTATTTCGATGTAGATTCTGATTAGCCACAAAATTATCTGTCTCATTCGAAAAGACTTTCTGGCGATATATTTTCTTGTGAATCGTATAAGCCGGATGTCCCGCATACCCGGAAAAAACTTTGGCTGCCCTTCCTGTAGGAGCCAACAAAATCACTTTTCGTTGCAATGAATCAAGCGTACGAACCAATGCAGATATCAATGTAGTCTTACCCGTGCCGGCATAACCTTTCATCAGAAATACACTGTCAGCAGAAGGCGAAAACAGGAATTCAGCAAAACTTTTCACCGCATTTTCCTGCTCTTCTGTTGGTTTATAAGGAAAATTTCGCTTAATTTGTTGCGATAAATCATTATTTAACATAATGCCAGTATAAAAAGTTTACGTAAGATTGACGTGGTTCAACTAATTTACTTATTTTTGCGCTACGAATATAAACTAAAAAAACAATATTATCATGAAAACAGTTCTTAATCTTGTGTTAGCCGCCTGCGTTATCTGCTTGGTATATATATGCTATGGCAGTATTATGGGCCCTATCAACTTTGACAATGCGAAAAAAACCAGAGAAAAAGCAATTATTGCCCGCCTGATTGACATCCGTAAGGCTCAGCAGGAATATCGTACCGTTCATAACGGTGCTTATACAGCAAACTTCGACAGTCTGATTACTTTCGTAAAGACTGCTAAACTTCCTTTCATCATGAAAGTAGGTTCATTGACAGATGATCAGTTGAACAACGGTATGACTGAAAAGAAGGCTATGGACTTGATTAACAAGGCTAAGAAAACTGGAAACTGGAGCGAAGTTGAAAAAGAAGGCTTACAGAACTTCCGTCGTGATACAATGTGGGTAGCTGTAATGGATACTATCTTTGCTAAAGGATTTAATCCGGACTCTTTGGCATACGTTCCTTACGGTAACGGAGCTAAATTTGAAATGGCTATCCGTCAGGATACTACAAAATCTGGTGCTCCTCTGAACTTGTTCCAGGCACAGGTTGCATACGATGTATATTTGGGTGACTTGAACAGCCAGGAATTGATCAACTTGAAAGACATGCAGTCAAAATTGGGTAAATATTGCGGTTTGAGAGTTGGTGACATCGAACAGCCGAACAACAATGCAGGAAACTGGGAATAATCCTATGGCCCAACCTATTGATTTTAATAAATCAGAACAGTATATATTATCCATCCGTCTGAGTACGGATGGATTTTCTTTTTCTATCTATCACCCTCAGCAATCAGAGGAAGTCTACTTCAGTTCCTCACCAGTCAATACGCAGCGCTCAATGGCTGCCAATGTAAAAGCCTATTTGACAGAGACAGAAGAACTGAAGCATCGTTTCAAGCAGGTTAATATTCTTATTCATACTTCACGTTATACCACACTTCCGCTGGAATTGTATGAGGACGAACAGACTGACCTTCTGTTCTATCAGAACCTGCCCCCACAAAATAACGAAGTCGTACTTTGTAATATTTTAGGAAAGAGCAACCTTGTTATTCTTTTTGGACTGGACAAGCTCACCCACCTATTCCTGACAGAGCATTTTCCCAATGCTCGTTTGTTTGCATCCGTCAGTCCAATTACCGAATACCTCGCACATAAGGTAAAACCGAGTGAATGCCGCAAATTATTTGCCATCTTCCATCCCGAAAGTGTAGAAGTGATAGCTTTCGAAAAAGAAAAACTACTGCTACTGAACACTTACCCCATTTCCGGTCTGAATGATTCATGCTATTACCTGTTGAACATCTGGCAGCAGGCTGGCTACAATCAAGAAGATGACCAGCTATACATTTGTGGAAACAATCGAGTTCCACAATGGGAAGAATTACCATTGCGACTAAAAAAATACATACGAAAACTATTCATCATTAATCCTCAGATGGAATTCAACGACTCAGCAATGAGCCGTATCAAGGATATTCCATTTGATATGCTATCTTTAATCTCATGCGAGTAATAAGCGGAATATACAAACGGAGACGTTTTGACGTCCCCCATACATTTAAGGCACGTCCTACAACAGACTTTGCCAAAGAAAACTTGTTCAATGTGCTCAACAACTATATTGACTTTGAAGATGGAATAACAGCACTTGATTTGTTTGCCGGAACAGGCAGTATCAGTATAGAACTCGTGTCAAGAGGGTGTGATCAGGTCATTTCAGTAGAAAAAGACCTACAGCACCATGCATTCATCAGCAAAGTCATGCGTGAAGTCAAAACAGACAAGTGCATCCCTTTAAGAGCCGATGTTTTTAAATACATCGAAAAATGCGGACTACAATTCGATTTTATCTTTGCTGACCCTCCGTATGCCCTGAAAGAGTTGGCAAGTATACCCGACCTGATATTTCAGTACAACCTGCTCAAGCCGGAAGGTATTTTCGTTCTGGAGCATGGAAAAGACCTCAACTTTGAGAATCATCCCTGCTTCTTCGAACACCGTCACTACGGAAGCGTCAATTTTTCCTTCTTCAGAGTAAAGGAGCAAGAAGACGCACAACCGATTCAGTAATCTTATTTTTCCAAGAACGTTTTTCCCAAATCCTGGCTGACAACAGAAAACAATCCTTCTGATCGGCCAGGAATATTTCTTTTAAAGTCATGGCCGTTTCCTTGTCATAAAAAAAGGCATTGGCCTCGAAGTTATGCTCAAAACTTCGAAAATCCATATTCGTAGAGCCCACCGTAGACAATTCGTCATCACACACCATTAACTTAGAATGCAGGAATCCCTTTTTGTAGAGGTAAATTTTTACCCCTGCCTTCATCATCTCCGAAAGATAAGATAGCGAACCTTTATGAATAAGCCAGGTATCCCCTCTTTTGGGAAGCATAAGCCGCACATCAACACCCGCCAATGCAGCTGTCTGCAAAGCGGTCATCACTTCCTCGTTCGGCAAAAAATAAGGAGTCTGCACATAAAAATATCTCCGGGCAGAACAGATAGCCATCATCAGTCCTTGCATAATATCCCTCCACTCACCTACCGGATCGGAAGTCACAATTTGTCCCAGCACACCTCCCTTCACCGAAATCGGAGGAAAATATTCTGCTGAAGTGAGCAAAGTACGGTCAATAGCATACCAGTCAGTAAGGAATGCAGTCTGCAATCCATATACGACCTTACCTTCCAGCCTGACATGCGTATCTCTCCAATTCCCTTTTCCTAGTCCTTTCACATAGCGTTCAGCTAAATTCATTCCACCAATAAAACCCACACAACCATCTATGACCACAATCTTCCGATGATTGCGATAATTCACTTTACTGGTAAATCTTGGGAAACGGACTTTCAGGAACGAAAGAACTTCTATGCCTTCACAAAGCATTTGTTCATAAAAATCAAGAGGCACTTTCCAGCATCCCACATCGTCATACAGTACCCGTATCTTCACCCCGTCACGAGCCCGGTCAATCAAGGCGTCCCTAACCAACCGACCTACTGCATCATCCTCAAAAATATAAAACTCCAGATGGATGTGATGACGAGCCCTGTAAATATCTTTCAACAATTCCGACAACATGGAAACAGCATCCGTATAAACTGTAACTCTATTTCCAGAGAAAGGCAGCGCATTATTTACGCGTGAAAAGAAATCCATCAAACGCTGTTTGCCATGTTCTGCCATTACGGACGGTTGTTCCTGATAAGCCGCCATAGGGCGCTTGCTCAAGCGAGCATAGCCTTTCCGGCTAATAAGGCGTTCCTTACGTGTACTACGCCCAAAAAACAAGTACAGAATCCATCCGGCTACAGGAAGAAAAAAGAGAACCAGAATCCAGGCCATAGTCTTTACCGGACTACGATTGTCAAGAATCACGACAAAGATAGTTGTCAGTATCACCGCAAAATAAAGAAAGTAGATTACGGCTACAAAGATGCTATTCCAAACTGCTACGTCCATCTTACGACTTCGTTTTCAACAAAATTACGAGTAATCTGGAAAAAGGCAAAAAAAATACCGCAAAAGTGGAATTGACTTTTGCGGTATATGCGTTCAACCTTAGAATCTGCGAGGTCCATGTCCCGATCCAGGACCAAACCCAGGACCTCTACCCGGTCCGCCCATTCTCGGGCCGGCCCCCTTTCCACCAAACAGATTCAGACGGTAAATAAAGTGTACCATGCAATAGCTGTAAATCGCGTTGTATTCCGTATCACTTCGCATAGCGGCACTGATTACACGACTGATATTGCTCTGATTACGCAAAATATCATAGAACTGAATGCTGACCGTAGCTGCATTTCCTTTCAGAAAGTCTTGCGAGAGCTGTGCATTCCAGATTAACTCATCACGGTTCATGCTTGCATCCGCATATCCACGGCGTGAGTTCTGAGAGATGTCTGTAGCAATCGACATGTTCCAGGGCAAACGAACATTGGTACTTGCTCCGTACGAGAACTGGTAGGTATCCATATTGTTCTCTTCCTTGAAACTATTACGCGAATGCGTATAAGCCAATGAACCGTTCAAAGAGAATTCCCACCAGTCATTACGATACGTACCTCTCAAGCGTTCGCTCAAAGACAACTGACGTGTTTTATTCTTATCCGATGCGCTCTCAGCCTGTGCATCGCTCATATAACTTACAATGTTATTATAACGAGCCATCGTAAAGGTATTGATGGTATACTTCTTATTACGCAAAGCCGTATTAGATCCCAAGATACCAAACAAGTTCCAGTTACCATTGATATTCTCCGGCATAGTTACAGTTCCACCGGTTTGCGGATCGTATGTACTACGATTACTAATACTGTTCAATACATTTTCAAAACGGAAGTGCGTCATGATACCCCGCTGTTTCTCAGTATCAAATGTATTATAAAAAGCCATGAACGAGTTGGTAAATGCCGGCTTCAATCCCGGATTTCCCCGACGAATGTTCAACGGGTCGGTCGTATCCTCAATAGGCAGCAAATCCGTCATACTAGGCTGAGAGCTTCTTCCGCGATAATTAATTCTCAACTGGCTCGTTTTCGAGAACTTATAACGGAAATCAAATGTCGGAGTAAAGTTGAATACATTTCGTATGGCCACCGTATCCAATTGATCTTTCTTATAAGACAACTTCGATTTCTGCGGTTGGAAAGAAAGCCCTGCATTCAGACTCATCTTTTCACGAATCCAGCGGAAAGAAACATCGGCCTGATGGTTATAATATGTATATTGTGCACTCTTACTGTTTTTTTCATCCAGTACACCCACATTATCTCCTCCATAACCTTGTGCTATCTCCCAGTCATCCGGCATTGTATAAGTAGAATTATCACTCTTTGAACGCTTATACTGGAAATAGTAACTGAACTGCAAGAAGCCACCTTTAAATATCGGTTCGCTATAAGTAAAGCGCGCACCATAATTATAGTTCAAAGTAGGCGTAGAGATATAACGGTTCAAAATTTCCAGCCGTTCCTCCTCTGTTTTCTGGTAATAGTCAGTTTCAGATACCGAGAACTGTTCACTCGAACTGTTCGTATAATTATAGGAGCCACGGAAAGTAATATTACGTCCAGGCTTTCCCAAACGACGGTTAATCATTGCCGAACCTCCTACATTAAAATTATCACCTTTCTGCAGACTGTTACGAGCAATTGTATTAACAATATTTTCTTCCGGAATCAATGACGAAAGATTGTCAGCTGCATTCAAAATCTCATCGGTCGTATACCCCGGATCCTGACTGAAAGTAAAAGAATTTGTTGCACTCCAATTATCATTCTTTCCGTATGTCAGACGCGGGCGGAAAATCACCGTTGTCATAGTATCCGGCTTCCATTCTATACGAAAATCGGCCGTAAGCGAGGTAGTCTTATTACGGTTGGCATTCCAAGCATTCTTGAAAGAACTGGTTTCCGAAGAAACAAATGTTTCTGAAGCCTGTTTGCTGATAATATCTGCATCCTTGTAGTTATAATTCACACTACCACCTGTTTCCAGTTTTTCACTCTGTGTGCTAAAATTGAAACCACCCATTTTGATGCTGGTCAGACCATTCTGGCCTCCTCCACGGAAGCCGCCACCTCCTCCCGGATAGCCATTATCATTCACATTGTTCATTGACCCAATCACCGTAAACTGATTTTCTCCGACAAAACGGTTCAGCATTAATTTGCCACTGTAACGATCTTCCGTACCAGCTGCTACGTCCGCATTACCAAACCATCCCTTATTCATCCCCGGCTTCACACTCAGGTCGAGCACAGTTTCTTCTTCACCGTCATCAATACCTGTCACACGAGCCAAGTCCGATTGTTTATCATACGCACGCACCTTATCAATAATATTTACCGGAAGATTTTTCATGGCAATATTCGGATCATCGGCAAAGAACTCCTTTCCATCAATCATGATTTTCTTGATTTCTTTTCCGTTAATCGTGATTTTCCCATCTTCATCCACTTCTGCTCCCGGAAGCTTCTTTACCAGTTCTTCCAAAGCCGAACCTTCAGGCACACGATAGGCAGAACTGTTGTACACCAGCGTATCGGCCACCGCCGTCACCTCCGGAGCCTCAGCTACCACTACAGCTTCTGCCAGCATAATGGCATCCGAAGCCAATTCAACTTTACCTACATTCAAACGTGGATTGTTACGAGTCAATGCAACTTGCTTGAAAAATGGAGTATATCCAATATACGAAACTTTCAGCAGATACTTTCCCGGACGCACTGATAAAGAGAAATGTCCGTCCAAATTAGTCACATTTCCCACTACCATTGAACTATCCTTCACAGAAAGGAGCTGTACTGTAGCCTGAATGACAGGCGATTTATCCCCCTCATCAAGAACCGTTCCTGTTACGGTTCCACGGCTGCCGCTGCTTTGTGCAAAAGCAGAAATGGTTACCCCCACCATCAGCAGCAATCCCAATAAAACTTTTTTCATTGCCTTTATCTCTTCCTTGTTGATTAATTGTACCTTTGACAATTATCGACAAAAAAGGTTTACCCCTACTCTTTATTTTTTAACTTATTTTTGTCTAAAGTTCTTTTCAATCTTTGCTTTCTGCATCAAAAACTCTTTACAGAACACATTAATAACCATATATACGATACCTACTGAATTGTCTGCTTCCTGCAGATTTCCTCCATAAGCTGCATTCAGCAACATACCCACATAATAAATTCCCCACAAATAAAGTGAAATCACCATTGCTTTCCGCCGAATAGAAAAAGCTTCCTCATTTTCGTCTTTCATTCTGGCCAGAAAAACCATAAACAATGAAATCCAGATGACTAACTTCATACCCAGTTTCACATACAATAAGTTAGCGTCATCCACCTGTCCGAACATATACATCAGCAACGGAACAAACACAGACAATAACAGCAACACATACCCCAACAAACGGCACGAAGCCGGTAAAATTCCTTTCATAACTTGATTATTTTTTGTTCGCACAAAAATACTTAATTGTAAGTCAACATCCGACTTCTTCTAACTTTTTTTCTAAATTTGTGCCCAAAACAAATACACTTATGAGTAAACAAGAAGTCATTATTTGCCAAAATTTCAATACAGAACTCTGTCAGAAGTTGTCTGCACATTCATACGACAAGATTTTTATCCTGACCGACGAACATACTTTTCGTCTTTGCCTCCCCCTGCTTCAAGACATCGCCTTGCTGAAGGATGCAGAACAAATTGTCATTGGTCCGGAAGATGTGCATAAAAACTTAGAGACACTGGCCTATGTATGGAACCAGCTTAGCAGCCGAGGGGCTACTCGCCACTCACTGCTCATCAACCTGGGAGGAGGTATGGTGACCGACCTAGGAGGATTTGCTGCAGCTACCTTCAAACGAGGTATTGCTTGCATCAACATCCCCACCACCCTGCTTTCCATGATTGATGCCGCCGTGGGTGGAAAAACCGGAATCAACTTCAACGGACTCAAGAATGAAATCGGTTCCTTCTATCCTGCGGACCAAGTGATGATTGACAGCCAGTTTCTGAAAACCCTCGATATGCCTAACCTGCTGTCCGGTTACGGCGAAATGCTGAAGCATGGTCTAATCAGCCAACCGTCGCACTGGAGCGAACTGTTGACATTTGACTTTGACCACATAGACTACGCATTGCTGCAGAAACTTATCGGCCAGTCCGTGCAAGTCAAGGAAGACATCGTAGAAAAAGACCCCTATGAGCAAAACATCCGGAAAGCGTTGAATTTCGGACATACCATCGGACATGCTTTTGAAAGTTTTGCCCTGAAGACTAACCATCCGGTGCTTCATGGATATGCTGTAGCCTGGGGTATGGTCTGCGAACTTTATCTGTCACACATCCGCTGCGGTTTCCCGAAAGAAGCATTACGCACCACCATTCAGTTCATCAAGGAAAACTACGGCAGCCTTTATTTCACCTGCGATGACTATGAATGTCTGTACGACTTCATGAAGCACGACAAAAAGAATGCCTCATGTGGCGTCATCAATTTCACTCTTTTAGGAGGAATCGGTGACATTCGTATCAACCAGACCGCCTCACAAGAGGAAATCTACGAACTGCTTGATTTCTACCGCGAAACCATGGGATAAGTTTTGTCGTGTTCAAACAGCGTTTAAAGGTAATCTAAAAATACTAAGAAATTATTGCGGAAAATATTTGGTTATTCCGAATAAAGCAGTACCTTTGCATCCGCAATTCGGGGTGTAGCTCAGCCCGGTTAGAGTACGCGTCTGGGGGGCGTGTGGTCGCTGGTTCGAATCCAGTCACCCCGACTGGTAAAAAGCATTGATAATCTGATGATTGTCGATGCTTTTTTGTTTTTATGCATATTGCTGCAAGCGGCGGTTTAATCGAGCAAATTAAACCAGCAATTAAACCAAGAATTAAACCAAAATTCTTATGGACGCTACAATTTCAGTGATTTGCTACAAAAGTAAAACCCTAGCAAATGGAGAACACCCTTTAATGTTAAGAATTGCACAGAATGGGAAAAGCACCTACAAAAGTCTTAAAATATCTGTTGCAGCAAAACATTGGGACTTTGAACGAAATGTACCCAAACCTAACAATCCAAACAAGGACTTAATTCAAAAGATTATACTTAAAACAAAATTAGATTATCAGCAAAAAATCTTAGAAAAGAAAGCCAATAGCGAAGAGTTTACCGCTTCTTCATTAATAAATGAACAGAAAGAAGAAATTAAAGCAAAAACGGTTGAAGAGTTCTACCTATCTCTAATCGAAGATTTAAAACAGAAAGGTAGAATTGGTAATAGCTATGCTTACCTAAACTCATATAACACCCTGCGTAATTTCAATAAAGGCAAAAAATTGAATTATACTTTCAGTCGCATAGATGTTCCTTTCTGTAAGAAATTTGAGGACTGGATGCGAAGCAAAGGAAATAAAGACACAACTTTAAGCTACCAGTTCCGTACTTTGAGAGCTGCATATAACAAAGCCATAGAAGCAAAGATAGTAGCACGTGAAAAGAACCCGTTTATTGAGTACAAGCTAAGCCACTTCAATACCAAAACTATTAAAAGAGCCTTATCCAAAAATGATATTCTGAAAATTATAAATGCAGATTGTACAAATCAAAGTAAACTTAGACAACTTACTCACGATTTGTTTTCTTTCTCCTATTTATGTGGGGGAATCTCGTTTGTGGATATTGCTAACTTAACGCATCAAAACATTGTTGAGGACAGACTGATTTACCAAAGACAAAAAACACATGGCAATATCAATCTCCTATTATCAAAAGAAGCCTCAACAATAATTGCAAAATATTCTACTTATCAACAAGAAGCAGAATATCTATTCCCAATTCTGCATTGCAAGCGACATATAACACCCATGCAGAAAAGTAACAGAGTACATAAAATCTGCCATCAAGTAAATACTGAATTGAGAAAATTTGCTCAAGAACTAGGGATAACGGCAGAAGTAACCACATACGTTGCTCGACATTCATTCGCTACCATATTAAAGAAATCTGGAGTAAACATTGGAATCATATCACAAGCATTAGGACATCAAGATATAAAAACTACCCAAATATATCTAAGTAAATTTGATAATGAACAAGTAGATGATGCAATGAAAAATCTACTATAATAAAATAAGTCTGTAGTCTGAAAAAGATTGCAGACTTTTCTTTTATTTTGCACCATTACTAATGATAACATATTATGTCAATGGAACAATTGCAATTAATAGAAGAACTACCAGATTTAAAGATTGGTTGGTGTGAAAGCTATAAATGTCTTGATGAACCACTTCTGGAATATGTGTGGGAAGTAGCCAACCATTTTGTAAGCTACGAAGGAGATATATCTATAGCACCAGCTAAGTTTGTCAACAGATATATCACAAGTAAATTAACTCCAGAGGAAAATGTTTTAAGACTAAAAGAAATGGGAGTAGATAAGTCTTTAGAAGACTTTATGGCTCCTAATTTCAAAAAGATGGATATGTCTTTCAAAGATAAATTTCTTGAAAATGAAGACTTGCAGAATACAATTAAAGCATTTGGTCTGGACGTAAGTAAACTTTGGTATCTGCTTCTTTTTGTTCATGATTATATTGAGGACTTTAGTACATCACTGAAAAAAAGTGAAGTTCAAGATATAGGTGACTTTGTAGATAGTCTATCAAACTGTTCCGGCATTACTTTAACTTTAACCAATGAAAAAAAGAAGAGCTTTGATACCAGTGAAAAGAATACTATCGAATTTGTTCAGCTGGCACTAGATTATTACATAAAAACATACAATGATATAATTAATCGGAATTTATCACAAACAGATAAACTTAAACTTCTTAAAGAAATTGGCTTAAACCATTTCCTAGAACATGGACAAGCTATAGATTTTGAAAACAAAACAAATCTTGCTATATCATTCAAGAAATGGAAGTTTGCTGACATGTTCCAGTTTTTCTTAAAAGACAGGAAAGCTGACAAGAAAAAACTATCTCACATAAATGTAAAAGTCTCAACAGATAAAATGATGTTTATTTCAAGACTTATCTATACAGTTGGATATGATGGTAAGCGTTACAACGAAGAATATGATTCTGATGGTAACAAGAACAGGATGCTGTCAAATCTACTTCGAAAATATAAAAATGAAGACTTTCCAGACTTTGCTAACCATTATTACCTGTTTTAAAGATGATGCGTACTTAAAAGAGAATCTTTTGGGTACGCATTTTTTTTACGTACTGAATTTATCACTTTTTCTACCCACATGTGCTTTTGGATAATTCCTTTATCATCAATTTTATTATGCTTTACTTTGCAATGTCAAAAGGACAAGAGGACATTGAAATGTTAACGGGAATGATTCATTCCATTCAGCATATTAAGGAAGTTCGCTCCGAAGAATAGTAAGGGAGAATTAAGGTCATTACGGATAACTAAGTAAACAAATCTTAGAATTTTGAAAACAGTAATCAAAGACAGTAAGGCGCCATAGTCAATGATTGCATTCATAAATATGTTTAACTTATAATAGAAAAAATATGAAGAATTTTAATTATTCTATAAATGCTGAAAGTACAGTTCAAGTTTATGACAATCAAGGTGCATACAACACCTTGCAGGAAATGATTAAACGTAATGAACATCTTATAGTGAAGTTCTACGGCAGTAAGGATAATATACCTTGCGCATGGATAGAATCCGCTCGCGTGGCAGGATTCAAGTACCAACTGAAAGTTGCATCCTATCAAGGCTTGTTGAACTATCTATTCAATGGTGATGTGACAGACTTCGATACAAACCCGAAAGAGGTTGATACTTTGAATGAGAATGAAGACTTCCAGCTTGAAATACTAAAAGAAATGATTAAGATAGGGAAGACTATTCAATATATCCCATTGTTCAGAGAGCATCCCGAATCAATCAGCGCGATTCTACCTTGCTTCAAGGGAAAGATAATGTTCAGAATCAAGCGGACAAATGAAACTTTGGAGTATTTACGTGAACAGAAACAGACTATCTAATCAATCTATCAAATGCAGGGGGAATTTTTCCCCCTTTTCTAAATATTAATGCGAGAAATATGAAGAACAAAGAGATAACAGTCTGTAAGAAAGCAAACGGCAAAATCCAATACTTGACAGAAATTCTACCAGAAATACCCACCAACACCATATTATATAAAAAACTTACGGGACTTGGCGCTACCTACGGAGAATTGAAAGCACACCGCAATTCAGTCATAATAGAGCCGAACAAACCCGTTATCAGTGGAAAATGCAAAGACAGTAAGCATGAGAAAGACAATCTTTTCGGAGTTTCTGATGGTGTCTATACAGATGACATAGTGGCATATATGGGAAGGAGCATTAAACAGAACAAATATTTCAAGATACTCACCACTCCAGAAAGTTTCTACAAGGTACAGGAAGCGTTTGAGGAAATGGATATGAATATACGCTATGACAGCTTTCTATTGTTTGATGAATGTCACAAGATAGTTAAAGATTCAGGTTTTCGTCCAGACATAGCACTGCCTATGGACTTGTTTTTTGAATGTGAAAACAAGGCACTGGTGTCTGCTACTCCCATAGAGTTTACAGACCCGCGTTTTGAAGAACAGAAATTTCAGACCATTACCATCAAACCAACATTCGACTATGTAAAAGACATGAATCTCCATGTGACAAACAATCTGTTGCAGGCAGTAAAAGAAGTGTTAGCAGGTCTGAATGGTAATTGCTTTCTGTTCTGCAATTCAACAGATACCATTTATTCACTGATGCACCAACTTGGCTTGCTTGACGAATCCGCAGTATTCTGTTCTGAAAAGAGTGTGGAAAAGCTGAAAGGCTTGAAATTTGACAATGTTTCTGATGTATGGGATAAAGATATAATTAAGCGTTACAACTGGCTAACCTCACGTTTTTATAATGCGGTGGATATTGAATTAGAAGAGAAACCAACCATATTATTACTGACAGACTGTTATTTTGCGGACTATACCGCATTTGACCCGAATACGGACACGATTCAATGCGTGGGAAGATTCAGAAACGGTGTTTCCGTTATCCATCATATCAGCAATACCAACCGCAACTTCATGGTGAGAAGCAAGGAAGAACTAAAAGGACGCATTTCATGTTTGAAAGACGTTTACTGTATGTTACAGAATCATTATAATTATGCAACAACTGTTTCAGCGAAAGACGCATATAGTGCTGTTCTTATCAGTCTGCCCTATGCAGAAATGCTTGACGAGAAAGGAAGAACCAAATATTTCAAGATAGACAATTACATCAATACTGAATTGGTGAAAGGATATTATAATTGTCCTGATAATCTGTATGAATCATACAAGAGATGCGATGCTTTCACTATCAATCATTATAGCTTACTGAATTACAAACTTGGTGATTATGAAAGATTGCAACGTCTTAACAAATCAAACTCCATTAAGGAAAAACGTAAGATTATGGTGCAGCAACTTGAATTGCTTGGTAAATGCCAAACGGATATGGAATACCAATTTAAAAGGGATTTGGAGAAAGCGGACAGTTTTATTGTGGAAGCATACGATAAAATAGGCAAGGGAGAAATAGAACGCTTGAAATATAACAGAAAGAAAATCAAGGAAGCAATGATTATTGCTGACTATCATACCAAAATTACGGGAACGGAAGTTTCACAGATGATATACAACTCATTTGAAGCGGGCAAATGGTATCCCCTAAAATTAATAAAAGAAGAAATCAACAGAATATTCAATCTATTCGGCATTGAGCCAAAGAAAGCGGTAACATCACATACAATTCTTGATTTTTTTCATGCGGTGGAAAAGAAACAGAAAAATATAAAAGGTTATCTACTGACTATGCGAAAAGGCATGTAGGCAAGTACCTTTTTTATGAAAAAATTCCTATATATACCCTGCTTTAAAAAAGTACCTGTACCTGCATATACAGAAAGCCACCTCTCTCTTATACAAGATTATAGGACAGATGCAAACCGTGTCTATCCTATAATCACCCAAAAAGGTCTGTTTTCTTCATAATAGATAATAGTGTTGATTCTATTTGGAACTTTCCAATACTATGAATAACATAGTAAACACCGAAGAAAAATCCATGCAGACCATTCTGAAAACAGCTCAGAAATTCCTTCCAAAAACACACGGAAAAAGTGTCCCATAACTTAGGGAAAAGATGTCCTATAAGTCACGGAAAAAGTGTCCACATATCATTACATACATTACTTACATTACATAACAGATAATTCGTTGCACTTCATTATCAGATTCAACCTACGTTAATTAACTAATTAATAAAACTATGATGATTTACAAACCACACAACAAACTGTTCGGTTCAAGAAAGGAACTGAAACAATATTTAGGCGGAACAGGCAGATACAACAAAGCATTAAAGAACGGAGATATTTACAACATATACCTAGAAGAAATGAATAACCAATCCTTTGCGCACAATGGAATCATATATAACACTGACAAAAGACATTCATAAAATCAATGGAAACAACAAGCTGGAAACAATACTGGCTATAGCTGGAATAAAATCCATAGGAAACTATAAGACTAATATTACTGAAACCACAAGGGAATACATTGCCGAAAGAACAGGAATATCGTTCCGCACAATAAAATCCATTGTTCCAAAACTTATGGAAAATGCAGGTTTTATATTTGACAAGATAGAAACCAGAATCAAATCCCCGAACAGATACTATTTTAAAAAGGATGAAGAGAATTATTTCTTCGTTTTAAACAGCTTTTTCAATAAAGCAATAGATACCAAAATTAAAGGATTGTTACTCCTTATTAAATCTGTATGCAAACAGGAAACAAACAAATACATAAGTGAGAAACCTTATAAAGGAGAACTTAACCATTCTGAACTTGCCAGTAAATTAGGAATAGATGTCAAGACGTTAGATAAATATCTGGAGAAAGCCATTAAAGAGGGACAGATAAAAATGATACCTAAAGGATTGCTGATACTCAACAAATCAATTATTCCAGACTTTAAAGGTAATGACCAGTCAAGCAGACTGTACCATATTATATATGGTTGGTGTCTGGATAATGACGTTATCCCACCGGACAGAAACGATAAGATTACCCAGTCTGCAAACGGACAAACAAAGAGAAACAATCCTGTGTTGAATGCCATCCTGTGCAAGACAGCCAATATGTCCGATGATGAAATCCGCAGTCTGTTAACTAAAAGAATAGTTTCCAAAGATATTACTCTGGAATACATAGCTAAAGCATTAAATGCGACCATACAAAAGACTGAAAATAAGCCATTAAATATAGTGATAGAGTAACTTCTGGCAGATTATGAGAAATACGGTGCTGAACTTTTAGCTACCGATTTCTCAGATTATAAATTTCAGATAAAATCATCTCTAATACAGATTATATACCATATACTTTATAATATACCAAATATATCTACAATCATGAAAAAGATACCCTGATACATAAATTTTATATTTCCTGTTTAACTGAAAAACAAGGATACAGGGTGTCTTATATGAAAATCCCCCTCCCCATTATATATAAGTGACCGGATAATGTGTCCACATACCAATTTATCCCCCTCTCACGAATAGATGTAAAAATAGCCTGTATATAGTCATGAATATTGATATAGTAATATGATTATAAACATTTTAATTTTTATCAATATGAGAAATTTAGTTATCATGCCAGCTAAGGCAAACAACCGTGAGAGAATGAATCTGGGTGAATATGCAGAAGAAGCTACCATTATCATGGACGAGCCAGTAAAGCCAGCCAATCATTTTATCGAAGCCAACACACAGGAAGTAACATTGAATCATTTGAAAAATGATTGCATTACTCCAGTGTTCTCTAAGGACAATGAACTTACAATCAATCATGCTCAGTTTGTGGAAACAATACAGGATGCAGCACAATCTTTCTTTTGTGGTGAAAAGGTGGAACAAGCCACAATCAGAACAAGCCACATTATTAAAGGAAGAATCCCAGAAGCAATTCATAAGCCAGCCAATCAGCTTTTGGAATCTGATAAGACTATCTATTATGAAAGGGCAGCTTTCAGCATTGATATTCCTACTATCTATGAAACAGTAGGAGGAAACAAACTGAATCTTTCCATCGTAGGTGTGAGAGCTTATAACCAGATAAATCTATATTCAAAAAAAGTTCCAGAACTTTTCCGTTTAGCTATCGGATTCAAGAATCAAGTCTGCTGTAACATGTGCATATTTACGGATGGTTACAAGGATGATTTGAAAGTAAGCAATACTACAGAGCTATATCGTGCAGCACTGGAACTTTTCAGTAACTACAATCCAGCCAGACATATTTATCTGATGCAGCAGTTAGGTAACACTTCAATGAGTGAACACCAGTTCTGCCAGATAATAGGTAGAATGAGACTTTACCAATGCTTGCCAACAGGCTACCAGAAAGCATTACCCAGAATGTTGCTTACTGATACACAGATAAACAGTGTAGCTAAAGCATACATTAATGATGATAATTTTGGCAGTTTTGGAAGTGAGCTTAATATGTGGAAGTTCTACAACTTATTGACTGGAGCTAACAAGTCAAGCTATATTGATTCATTCTTAGACCGTTCCCTGAATGCTACAGAAATGGCTTTAGGAATCAATTCAGCTTTACATGGTGATGAGAAATATAAATGGTTCATTGATTAAATGAGCTTTTTTGAATAAAGGGCAGCTATTAAGTTAGTTGTCCTTTTTTCGTTTATACAAACTTATAATACAGACTATTATGAATAAAGATATTGAAAAAGTAGTTGAGCATATTACAGAAATGCAGAACAAATTAAATCGCAGTGAGAATAATCTTCAATACATAAAAAGACTACAGGCACTTAAATACTGGTTACACAGATTTGATGAACTGTTGGAGAACAGACTGACTGGTGAATATGCAGCAGTTTATGAAAGCTATTTCTGTACCTGTTGCGGGTTCTCTTTTTATGACAGAGTGTGCTATTCTATTTTGGATTATAAATATGGAAACAAACCATTTTGACATTATGAATATAGATTATAAGGTAGGAGAAGTTAAGCTATCCTATAAACCGAAAATTAAGAATCAATATAAAGTAACCTGTTCAGAGGATGCTTATAAATATATACTTTCTACATATAAGAAAGGTAATATATGCTACAAGGAATATTTTAAAGTCCTGTTCCTGAATCAAGCCCACCAAGTTTTAGGATATACTCTTATTTCAGAAGGAGGGCTGACAGAAACAACAGCAGATATAAGACTTATATTCCAAGCTGCATTAATAACTAATTCTGTAGCTATTATTTTGGCACATAACCACCCAAGTGGAAACTTAAAGCCAAGTCCAGAGGATATAAGACTAACAAAACAGGTAAGGGAAGCGTCAAATTTCATGCGAATAAAGATACTAGACCATATTATCCTTTCAGATACAGAATACTACAGTTTTGCAGATGAAGGAATGCTGTAGCATAAATAAGGGCACTCAATATTTTAGTTGGGTGTCCTTACTTTATAATATTCACTTTGATAATTAGTGAATGTTTCCTTATAAATCAGCGAGTTAGTAAATCCAATTCAAAATTAATATTCACTTTTATTCATTTACTTATAAAACAGAACATTATGTCACTTAAATATTCAAGCACAACAGCAGACTATCTTGTTTGGTCAGATGCAATGAATCTTATCAGGAAACTGGCAAAAGATGATAACTATAAAATCTCACTTCTTATAGCTATTGGATGTTTCACAGGATTAAGAATATCTGATATTCTGGCTTTAAGATGGAAACAGATATTAGATATTGACGAATTTACTGTAATTGAGAAAAAGACAGGTAAGGTAAGAACCATAAGACTGAATCCCCAGTTACAGGAACATATCAGAGAATGTTACGAACATATAAACCCAGTTGGAATAAATGCACCTATCTTAGTAAGTCAGAAAGGTACAGTCTTTTCAGTCCAGAGAATAAATATCATTCTTAAAGAGATTAAGAAGAAGTACAGGCTAAAGATTAAGAACTTTTCCTGCCATTCACTTAGAAAGACTTTTGGCAGACAGGTTTATAATATGAATAGTGAAAATTCAGAGCTGGCATTAGTAAAACTGATGGAACTTTTCAATCATAGTTCTGTAGCCATTACTAAAAGATACTTGGGATTAAGACAAGAAGAAATATTGCAAACTTATGAATCTTTAAGCTTCTAAATAATAGTTAGGTAGATTTTTGGAAAAAGTTCTCTTCAATGGAGACATTCTGAAAATCTACTAACATTATTGTGATTTTTTGTTCTGCTATACCCAATACAGAAATTGAAGAAAATGTAGGTCAATTACGACTAGATATAAATATTAATATAATAGCCAGTATAATCCCACCGAACTGTATTAGATATATAGTTAAATGTGTAATAATAAAAGCTTTATTTTGAATATTAAAAAACCTTTCGCTAACTTTGCAGCAATTCCAGTGACCTATCGAGTTAGGACGCTGGAAGGACATAATTAACGAGAGGTGTTATTGATATTATCTTCTACATTCAAACTTCGCAACTTTGATATTGGAATGAAGATGATGGCAATAGCACCCACACTTGATATATACCTACCTTATATTTGTAAGGTTTCTATATACCGTTTGGTGTGGGGCTATTGTTTTATCCATTCCAAAGGTAATGCGAAGACCTGAATGTAGGGTAAGATTAATAGTTTTCCCACACCTTATTTTATTAATAGCTTTCTTTGGGGAATTGAGAAAGGTTTATACTATTTTATTATGAAGAAACTTGTTCTATGGAGTGTCCTGTTATTACTTTGTGGCTGTGAATCAAAATCTACTCAAGTAAAGAATAAAGCAACTGATTTATTAGAGGATTATACTAATGCATTAGACAATGCAAAATCAAAAGAAGAAGTAAAAATCTTAAAGGAGGAGTTTGAAAGAAAAGGTGAAATGCTGGAGGATGAAGTTAATAAATTGCAAGAAAGCGGTGATTATTCTCTAAAGGATATGCAAGATATGATGCATGATGAAAAGTTGAAGGAACTTGCAAAACGTGCCAAAAAAGCAGAACGTGACGCATATAACAGATGTAACGAATAATTTTTAAAGATAACTATCTAATATTTTTCAATATTAATCTTATTAATTCATTATGCAACATCTTAAGATTATTATTCTGATATTCTGTTTATTATGTAGTTGCCAAACTAGTGTAAAGAAATACGATGAACCTTTTTATGGTAATATTAGTTTAACAGACAATATTGAAACATGTTTAGCAAAAGGAGCAATACTGTCAACAGGATATTCTAAGGATTTTACCCTTGCAAACAATTCTTTTGAAGGAATCATATTTAATAAAAGTGATGTTAAGTTTGATAATAGTAATACTATTGAACATATAAAACTTTCTGCTCAACATGGATATGATGAAAGGAAAAGAGGTTTAAAAGATAATTCTATAAGTCTCTTTAATCAAACATTACAACGCCTTTGTCAACTATATTCAAATATGCAAGAGTACGCTATTGATACAACAATAGAAAGGAGTAGTTACAATATACATAAGAAAGGTCTAGGATATAAATGGGAAACAGCCAGCAAAAGAATAAAACTGGAAAAATATTCTGGAAATGTTTACAATACTTCAAAGAATGAAAACAAAAACACATACGGTTGGAGTGCCAGTTTTTCAATGGCAGAGATTGAGTATGGAGGTAATTTTGTTGAGTTGACTTTTGAAAAGAAATAATACATAAAGTGCTTTAGTTATTTGAATATGAGTTTATGGATTAGAAGAACAATAATAAAAATTTTACAATGGATAGCCAGCTTCATTAGTTGGCTAACCATTTCACCATTATTTTTCTACATAACAAAAAGATGGAATCTTATTGGTAAGAAAATAAGAGTCGTACTATTATTAATTTCTCCATTGTTTCTAATAGTTTATGCAATAATCTGTTTTTACAGTCTTGACGCTTATAACAGCTATCATCGTAAATATAGATTTACAGATACTGAAACTCTAGAAAAAATTACAGGCATAGACTATCCAGATTTTAAAATAGTTGAATACAAGAAAGATAAAAGCTCTTTTTTAGGGGATTATAATGACATATTAATAATTGAGTTTGAAGAAATCCCATCAGAAGAGTTTTATACGAGAATAGACAGTCTGATTGCCACTGAAGACTCAGAATGGTTTAAACATGAAAACACTTATTCTTATAGCAAAATGTGGGGGAATGGACTTCCAGCTCCAAAAGGAGAAGAAGATGATGAAGATATGAGTTTTAGCATTAGCTTTGATAAAGGTAGCAAACAAGCAACACTAAGATATGGAGCATGGTGATGTGTCACTAACACTACTATAAAAAAAGAAATATGATAGCAAGTTAACAGAATATTGTTTTCGCCTATACTTTAAACTGTTATTTTTTACTGAAATGCATAAATATGAAAACGTTTTTATTCGACACATTTAATAAATACAAAAGACTCAGTGAGAGTCTCGATGTAGAAACGACATTATGTAATAGAACTTGGGTTGTTTTTAATAATTCAGGAGAAAAGGAAATATACATTTTTCAAGCAAAGGGTAAACTTTTAATCTCGTTAAGCGGTAAAGTTACGCATGCAACATGGGAATATATTCCTGCCAATAAATCTCTCATAATTAGCGGAAATGAACAATCTTATATGGTACACGCTGCTTATGTGGATAACACACTCTTTGCTCTAAACATAGATGGTACAAATGAATATGCTTTTCTAATTGACGAAAACAATAAACAGAATTTCCAACCTCAATCATACAATGACATTAAATATTATTTCCAAGTTAAGGAACGAATCCAAATAAAAAATGAGAAACAAAAACAGATAGAAGAAAAAAAGAATAAAGAGTTAGCCGAATTAAGAGATAAAGAATATCAACAAAGATTAAAACTGGTATTTAAAGCAGCTGATATTAAAGATATAAGCATTAAATTTTGCACATTTTTGTTCATACTTTTCTTTTTTATAAGTTTAGGTTCCACTTTTATTATTTGCAATCTCCCCTTTAACTTAGGCTTTATAATATTTTGGTCTTTAATAGGTGTTCCTTTTATAATGTTTGGCGCTCCTTTATTAGTCATAAAGTTAATAAAAAACAACAAAGCAAAGAGATGGAAGGAAACACATCCCAATGACCCAGTCAATGAATATTTATAAAATACTACAGGATTATTTTTAAAAATATAAATAGATTTTTTCCGGGAAAAATACTAAATAATCAAGTTTATGAAATCTTAGTATCTAAAAAACATAAATATAAAATGAAACCTTCTGCATTTAAAATTCAAATAAAGGTTGTCTACAATTTAATACATACCAAATATTTTAAGAATGAAAATATCCTTTTAATACAAATGATTGATAAAATTACAGTGTAACTATGATAAGGAATATTATATATAGATTAGTTTCAGGAGTATTTTATGTTAATGGCAGTAATATTGTGTGCTATTACTGGATTGAGCGCTTTTTTTCAATAAAGACGGTAAGCATTATTGGATTTATTCTTGGCACCCTATTCCCAACCTTATCATCTAATGAATAAGCTAAATTAAAAATTACATATAACTAGGAACATTTAAAAAGGCCAGCCTATTTATTATAAGACAGGTTGGCCTTTCAGGTAAAAATATAACTAACATAATATATAACTTGATTCTTAATCTTAAAAGGACTCTATATTTATAAGATAATAATATTAATAAGTGTTAGCTTAAATAATATTATATTCTTATCTTTATCAGGGAACAAATTATAGCTATTATAATGTTATGGCAGAAATATATGATATTCTTAAAATAGGTAAAGAAAAATACTTAAAATCAAACCTTGAGCAGAAGTGCGAAAATCCTTTTAAAAAATGGATTTATGGTGACCTTATCTGCTTTAGATGCTATACAGAAAAAGAAATAATTAAATACGAAATTTATAGTGAGAAAACCCATTACGGGTTAGACGAACTATGCTATATTTGGCATGGTGGTCGTGATTTAGATTGGAAATATACAATAAGTGAAGCAGATGGAAAATTTGCAATAAAATATGGAATACAATCATATTTTATATGGTTTTATTATTGGAAAAATACTTATGGCTCAAATGAAGATAATAAAATAGATTTCTGGAAAGATTTTAATAAACGATTAAATTTTAAGATAAGAAAGCTTGAAGAAAAAGACAAAAATAACAAAGATAAAATTTTCTATACAGAAGTACGGCTAATGGAAGAATTGTGCTGGGAATTAGCAGAACTTGTTGATTACGATTTTTATCAAGGGAAAAAAAGAAAAGAAGAAGAGGATAAAAGGAAACAAGAAGAATTAAACAAAAAACTTGAACTTGAAAAACAAGAAGAAGAAGCACGTAAAGAAAAATTCAGATTTAATCAAAAGAATACTCATCCTCTTGATTCTAATATATCTTTCCATGCGTCTGACCATACTTACATAGTAAATGGAATCCACTTAGAATCTGTAACAACATTTGTTACTAATGCTTTCCCAAAATTTGATGTAGAAGTTCATGCGAAACAGAAAGCTAAGAAACTGGGCATTTCCATGCAAGAAGTAATAGAAATGTGGGAGCAAAAAGGAATAGAAAGTCGAGATTTGGGTACTATAATGCATCAAAAAATAGAAAACTATTTCAAGGGCATTGATTCTCCTAATGATGAAGCTTTTATATTGTTCAAAACATTTGCAAATAATTTTAAATTATCTCCATACCGTACGGAATGGTCTGTGTATGATTGGGATTATAAAATAGCAGGAACTATTGATTTTGTAGATTATCAAAATGGAGAATTTTCTATTTATGACTGGAAACGTAGTGATAAAGTTATTGTAAACGGACTTCCAATAAAAAACAATAAGTATGGAGAAAAAGGAATTTATCCACTAGAGAATTTAGACAACTCCCCTTATTATCATTATGCTTTACAATTAAGTTTATACAAATTTATATTGGAAAGAAATTATAATATCAAAGTTTCAAAATTGAGATTAGGGATATTCCATCCAAGCTATAACAAACCATATATTTTAGAAATGCCATATCTTGAAAAAGAACTAAATTCAATATTCAACCTTCGCTCTGAAATTATATTTTAACACAACCATAAACTTATGAAGAGAATTCTTATTCTTATATCAATAATTATACCGTTTACATCTTGCAACATTAAAAATAATAGAACAAATTCTGTTTCAACAGTCGACAGCACCCTACAAATAAAAGTAGATTCTATCCTACAAAACAGGCTGTCCGAGCTTGATGCTACATCTGGACAAGTCATTGTAATGGAAGTGCAGACAGGAGAAGTTAAAGTCTCTGCTGGTACAGAACCAAAGCCACAAGAATCTGGCTTGGTACGTACGACTTCACTGTTGGCTGCATTGGAAACAAAGGCTGTTCAACTTTCCGATACTATAGACGTAGGTAATGGCATTTTAACTATAGGTAAAGACACCCTACTCGACCATAATTGGTACAAAGGAGGATATGGAAAGATTACCATACAACAAGGATTCGGACTGTCTTCAAATATTGCTAACTATAAAACTGCCAAGCATACATTTAAGGATGCACAGGCTTTTGCGAAAGCACTTGCTAAATATGGCTATCAAGTGAAAGATACCAGTCTTATCTATAACCCTTCGGGATATGGAGTGTTCACTACTCCTTTACAGAATCTGACTTTTTATAATGCCATAGCACAAGGTACTATTAGTGATAAAGCAACTGCCAATAGTATTAAGCTAGCACTGGAATATACGGTTACGAATGGATTAGCTAAACCAGCCATGTCTGATAAAGTAAAAATAGCTGGAGCAACGGGAACAATACAACTTCCAAATGGCGAATACGCAGTAGAGTTCTGTGGTTATTTCCCTGCCGATAACCCTCAATACAGTGTAATTGTGTCCATCAACAAGAAAGATAAACCTGCAAGTGGTGGACTAATGGCTGGAACTGTGTTCAGACAGATTGCTGAGTTGATGATGGAAGAAGAATGCGCTGATGTTGAAAGCCTTGAATTCTGGACTGCTGATACAATCTTAAAAGCTAACCGAGAACTTGTTGCACTAATAAATCCTCTCTATCAATATGTTAACACTGATTCTTTATCTTCGTTTTCTTTTGAGAACGATTTAAAGTGGATGAATGAATACCGTAAGAGGTTGTGTAAATATTACAATACGAATAAACTGGGAACAGATACCATATCACAGTATGCTAAGGCTGATACAGTGATTGAAGCAAGCCGTAAATTATGGGAACTAGATTCGGATGATTCTACAATGGGAATGAATGTAAGAAATGGAGTAGAATATACTCGTCTGGTTTTCCAACAATTTAATGAATATGCTCAACTGTTGGATATATGTAAGACAAAACAACAAAGAAAGTTGTTGAAGGATGAGATTACGGCATGGTATGAATTAGAGGAATTACTATCAAAAGCCTATACAGATTGCACTTACTTAAAATATTGGGGTGGTTCTTGCGTCAGTTTTGCTTCATCTGCTGGGATGCTTAAGATATTGGAATCGCATATAACTTTATATAGAAGAGATAAAAGCATACTGAAAAATGACTTCGAGACTTGGAATAATCAAGGTATCTATCTGGAATGCGTTAAGGAATTGCCTGTAAATTGTTTCCTGATAAAATTAAAGGAAAGCATATATGAAGAAGAAAACGGGAACGATTACGCAGAACTATTAAAGACAACAAAGAAAGACATATCTGAACTTTCTTCCAGAATCAATAAATGGATTACAGCACACCAAGCATGGATAAAAGAAACAGACGAATATAATTCAGAAGATATTTCTGAGAAATATTTAGGAAACATTCTTATTGAATTATCATACATTATTAGTTCTATATAAATTGATACAATGAAAAATAATTTATTCTTTTTGCTTCCATTAATTACTTTAGTAGCATGTAATGCGCCAATAAAGAATACACAATTTCCAAACGAATTTAAATGTTTTGAAATTGAAACACCCCGTTTTTTTGTCAAATATACTCAACCTGTAGAGGGATATACACTTAAAGCCATGTGGCTGCCTAAAAAAAATTCAAACAGCACTATTATATTAAATCTTAATAATGGGACAAATGAATACAATATACAAATTAGCAGTAATACCTTAATGGAATCAAGCATTCTCAACCTAGATACATACAAAGACTTAGAAGATATTAAGAATAATGAAATTATAATACTTAACGAAATACCACCTATTCATTTTTACGATGTAGATTTTGATGGGAAAAAGGAGTTTCTCATCGAAAATGCAGGTGGCTGGAATGATGGGATATTCTATGAAGCATACAAAATATACTCTAATTCATTAGAAAAAATGACAGGCTATCCATTTACAGAATTAAATCCTACTACTAAATTTGACACAATAAATAAAACATTTACAAATACATTTTCTTGGGGTGGAAGTTGGTATACTTATATCTATAAACAAAAAAAATACCAATACATGAATATAGAATATAATAATTATACTACCCACATCATAGAACTAGATAGTGCTTTTATAGATGAAGGTGATGCAACTCCAGTACGTGTACGCTCTGCTTATAAAAGAAAAGGAAATAAAATGGAATTAGTAAAAAGAGAAATTGTAAATTACGACAAGAACTATGATATATCTGGAAACCATTTAACAGGAGTTTTCACAGATACCATTATAATAGAAAGCTCAAATAATAGTGGGAACTAAATTTAAACGAAGTTTTTTATATAACCTCTCAAAGTTAATTATAAACAGAGCTTTTTCATTGCACAATAAACCAATATTGAGTAACTTTGTGATGCAGGGTAAAACTGCAAAGAGATTATTAATTTATTGTCAACCTCTTGGTTTATTGCCGGATTAAACCATTAATTAAACCAAAGCATAAGAAAATTACAGAAAAGGCTGATAATCAATGATTATTATGCGATAAATATCAAAGTCTGGGGGGCGTGTGGTCGCTGGTTCGAATCCAGTCACCCCGACTGGTAAAAAGCATTGATAATCTGATGATTGTCGATGCTTTTTATTTTTATACACTCTGAATTTTCCCTCCAAATAAGGCCCATCAAGTAAACCATGACGTAAACCATTAACCTTCATATATTAAAATCCTACCGCATAAACTCACAAACTTCCTGTCACATTCTACGTTTTCCGAAGCGGAGCCATACGTTTTCTACACGGGAAACATACAATTCCGCCTTGAGAAACGTATGTTTCATTCTAGAGAAACACAAAAATCGCTTTTACATCTTTCCATTTACACTTCCATGTTTTACAGAATGGTAATTAAAAGTATTTTTACCTTTTACAGAAAGACAAACATTTCCTCATATTTGCATAACGAAAGAAAAATTACCATCTTTGTGAAAAACAAAAAATACAAAATTACACGCACTTCCACATGAAAAACTTATATATATTAGATGATCATCCCATCATTACCGAAGGTATTACACAACTGCTGGCAAACAACCAACAATACCAGATAACTACCGGCCATCATTATTCGGAGTTATACAACTACCTGAATCATACTACGCCCGATTTATTAATCATAGACTACGAGATTCAGGATAAAACAGCCTTGGATATCATTGCTTACCTTCAACAAAAATCGCTTCACTTCCCCATACTTGTCTACACCATGCATACAGAGTTTTGGATTATTAAGCTTTTGACAAAAGCAGAGGTGTCAGGTATCATCACTAAAAACGACAAAATTGAAGAAATCGAAAAAGCCATCAAGAGTATTCTGGAAGAAAACAGCAAATACTACTCACCCACAGCACTGCATATTGTGCTTTCCATTGTAGGTGACCAGTCGGCAGCCAAAGTAATAAACTATACACCAAGCCCGCGTGAAAACGAAATTATCCAAATGTTATCATGCGGACTTACCTCCGACGAGATAGCCCATAAACTCAATCTCAGCAAAAATACAATTGATACGATGAGAAAAAACATCTTGCTGAAAAGCGGGGCTACAAACGTATCACATCTTATGCGAATTGCTTTTCTAAAAGGTTGGATTACAAAATGAAACAGATTTTATTCTTTATATTTCTCACCCTGAGTGTATCTCTGAATGCCAATGAAAAGAGCGATAAACTGGCTGATTCGTTGCATTCATTCGGCAACAACGGCGAATATGCACAAATGGATTCAATATACAATCTTATCACTCATGAGAATCATTACAGACAAGATAAGCTTTATGCATTGAACATTAGCCTGGATTATGCCCGCTTTCTTAATCAAAAAGGAGACTATGAGAAGGCACATACCCTATTGACCGAAATCCGGGAAAATGCCATGGTCATAGAAAAATACCCGGAAAATACCATTGCACAGCAGCTGCAAGAAATTGCGGCAATCGCTACATACGAGATTGCCTTCGGTCAATGGCAGAGCAACCAGCTACAGGAAGCAAGAAAAACGTCCGAAAAAGCAGTCAACCAACTGGAACAAGTAAAAGATTCCGCAAATCTGGCAGAAGCATACAATCTTTCAGGAGTCATACACCGCAGACTGTTTATGCTCGACAACGCCATCTCACTCTACAAAAAGGCGCTTGCTATTACTGAGGACTTACAAAATTACAATCTTGCGGCCATTATCGTATCCAACATTTCCATTCTGTACAATGAAACAGGCAAGAACAATGAAGCCATACAGATTTCTCGTAAAATGTTTACTTATCCACAAACCGACACACTTACCATTGACTATCGCATCGGGGAAGTAAACAGACTGTGTAACCATGCCATTTTGTTAGCTAACAACCAGCAGCCTGTCCAGGCAATGGATACGCTAAAACTGGCCATCCAGAAACTCCGCCCGGAAATGCCCGACGGTCTCAAGCTATTGGCTTACACGCAATATGCCAGAGTATCAAGAGATGCCGGGAAACTCCGACAAGCTCTTCAATACTATCAGAAAGCCATGAGTTATAAACACAGCACACACAATAAGGCAAACATTGCTAATTTGGACTACCTATATGGTTACATGTTATTCCATGATACGGACTCCTTGCTTCAGGCACGTAACTATGTCATGAAGGCGGCCGACTTTGCCCGAAAGAATCCTTCTGGTCTGTTACCCAAAATTCTGCTTACACTTGCAGAAATAGAAGCCAAAAGAAACAACGGACAGCTATCCTATCAGCTTACTTTAGAGGCATATCAAGCCAACGAGAAATTGAACGACCAATATTTTCAGAACCGTCTGTCTGGATTTGAGGCAGAACTGGATCTCAAGGAAAAAGACTTACAGATTGCCGGACTCAACGGAAAACGTGCTGAAGAAAAAGCAGCTTACCTGATACGTACTTATAGCATTGGAGGAGCGCTTATCTTAGTTGTACTGCTTCTCATCATTCTGATAATAAGCATGCATAAACGAAAGATTGCATTTAATCTGAAACAGCTGAAACTGGAAAAAGAAATCAAAGACAAGGAAATGCAAAGACAACTGCTGCTTACTGACATGCACAAGAAGATGACCGAACGGTATATCTGTGGACTGGAAGATAGTAACAACCGAATTTCCAAGGAATTACACGACGGAGTATGTAACGACTTATTGGCTATAGAGATGGAAATGGAACAGTCTGATGCCCCGTCATTAACAGTTCAGCTAAAACAGGTTAGAGAAGAACTACGCAATCTCTCACATCAGCTGGCAACTCCTGCTTTCAGCAACTTTAGCCTATATCAGGTCTTGACTCTCTATACCGATAAACTGAAGTCTCTGAAAAGTCCGCAGATTCAGTGCTACATCGAGGAAAATATACAACAAATAGCTTTCCAGGCCGATCATACTCAAGAGGTTTACCGTATTCTTCAGGAAGTTATTTCCAATATGCTTAAACATGCAAACGCTCAAAATGCTTTTATCACAGCCAGCTATGAGAAGGGACAGGTAAACATCATCATCGAAGATGACGGCAAAGGATTTTCTACCGACAACCTTTCCAACAATATTCTTCATGCAGGGCTAGGACTAAAGAGCATAAAAGAACGTTGCGACAAACTGCAAGGAGGCTGCGACATTACATCGAAAGAAGGTCAGGGAACTATCATACATTTCTGGTTTCCAGCATAAAATCATTTTTATATACAAAAAAAGAATCCGTATTACAATTTCCCCAATATTGTAATACGGATTCTTTATTCTGGTGACTCTAATATCATTTATTATTACCAGCCTGTCTGCTTCTTAAAGCATTATTTACCATTGTTCTTCACTTTCTACTAAACAGAAAGAATTTCATGTTAATTCCCCGTCTGACAGGCTGCCATTAAAGTCACTCTTGCATAAACCCTACATTCCATTATAACGTATAACACATTAAATAAATACAAGGACTTAGCAGTTTTTCATAGCTTTGAGTCTCCTATTATTCACAAATGTTATTCTCTCAAAACTTATTTTTGGCAAAAATACATGATAAAACCTAAAAAAACATTCCCATAAATAACCGTTCTTATACTCCCATTTATTGGATATAAATAAAAAGCCCCATCAGCATATCTAAGCTGACAGGGCCATATCACAAACGAAAACGACAGATTATTAACGTTTTCGCTGTGGACGTTCTTTCTTCATCTGTTCAAACGCAGTCTTCTGCTCATCGGTCAACAGAGCTTCTATTTTTTTGTTCAGTTCCTGCATGGCAGTTCTACGCTCTTCACGCGATAATTCCTGCTTAAAGAAGTCTGTATAAAGCGTAGTAATCTGTTTTTCCTGTTCATCGGTCAAGTTCAACTTTTCATCAAGTTTTTCCACCATCTGTTCAGGGGTACGGGTGTTGCCACCTTTGCGTTGTGCATCTGCTGGTTGCATACCCAGCATAGCCACTAGGGCTACCAAAAGAATTTTCTTCATTTTCAACTTGTTTTTAAGGGTTATCTAATTGTATATACAAAACTAATCATGGCATAGGGTTGCAGTACGTTGCTGTTCACGTAATCATAATAGTTGCTACCCGTGCGATGCGTGAAAGCCTGATTCTGTTTCAGTACATCGAAGGCTTCTATTCTGATTTCCGCGGCATTATTCTTCAGGAACTTCTTACCTAACGAAAGATTCCACAGGAAATAGTCTTCCGTACCGGTATCCAGTCCGGTATAGCCAATGTAATTGAATGTACTCCGGAAAGTAAGTCCCCAGAAGAAAGTCCAGCCTAATTTGGCAGCTGCCGTATGCGTCACATAATCACTTCCTGCAGCAGAATCCAGCGAACTGAACACCTTGTTGATTCCGGCCGAATAGGAGGCAGTGAAATCAAGGTTCTTGCTGATGTTACTTCCAATAATGAGCTTCGGAATCAGATTCAGTTCACGTGTACGGCTTTCTACTCCGTCGAAAATAGTAGGCACATTGGCATAATTGGCCGAGAGACTGAAGTTAATGTTACTCCGGATGAAATCAACCGGGAAACCGTAGGTCACCATAGACTGGAGACTGTAATATCCATCCAGATTGACCGGACGGGTAAACTGAGAACCTTTGTTCAGCGTAACTGTAGGCGACAAGACAATGTCTTCCTTTGCCACAAAAGTACTGTCGGCCACATAGTCCTGCTGTATGGTAGCCCCTACCATTGCAATGAAGGTATGTCCGGACTTTGTGGTGCGCAAATAACGCAAATTAGCCGTATGGGATACCTGCTGGTCAAGATTCGGGTTTCCCGTAGACAAGAACAACGGATTCGAATTGTCTATTACATTCTGCAAGTCAGTGACTGAAGGAGAAGAAGACCTGCTGCGGTAACGAAGCTGGAAAGAGTTAGTCCGGTCCAGCGAGTAACGCAACGTGAACGAAGGCAACACTGAGAAGTATTTATGCGACAATCCATCAGGTTGAGGATAGACCAGGTCACCTTTCAAGTTTGCCCACTGCGCATCGACTCCTAACATGGCGCTCAGTTTACCAGCACGATAACGAAGTCCCACATTTCCCGCCTGAGTCAGGTAACCCGACTGGTATTCGTTCGAAAGACTTTCGTCCAACTGGTCATAAAGATCGGTCACGGCAGAACGGTCGTACGTTTTTTTATCGTTTTCGGAGTCCGTATAACTCATTTTATATCCCAACTGCAATTGCAGGTTATCTGTCAGCTTCTCGGTATAACTCAAGTTAGAGCGCAGGGTGTACTGCCGGTTCATCGTCTGCTTCCACTGGCTGTAATCGTCCGTCACCGGAGAAAGTTCCAGCCCATATAGAGTATTCAAATAATCCGTATACGTATCTCCGTCTGTATTACTCATCTTTCCGCTCAGCATCAATGACAACGTACGTCCCTCTTTCAAGAAACGGTGACGGAGCATCAAATCGGCTCCGATATTATATGCATTACTTTTTCCCATAGAGGTGGTTTCCGTTTCACTGTCAGTCGTTCCATTCACTAAATTCTGTCCTTGCAACAGTCCGTAACTGTCATTGTTCTGAAAGCTCAGCGTAGGACGGAACTGCAGTGAAGTACGTTCAGTCATCTGGTAATCTAACTTCATATTGAAACGGTGATTCCAGTTCTTCATGGAGTTTTCCTGATACTCACTATAAGTCATTCCGGGCAATACGGATTCAAAATATTCCCTGTCAGTCTGCTGTTGGGTCAGATTGTCCGATTGATTAAAGAAATAACTGCCGGTTATCTTCCATTTTTCACCCCACTGGTCTACGTAGTTCAAACCAAGACCATTAGCAGAAGTTACTCCTCCCAGGCTTCCCACCATAAAATTAGAGGCACTGCTTCCACCCGGAGCTCCGGACCGTCCTCCACCGCCTCCTCCACGACCACCACGTCCTCTGCCGCTATTACCAGCCGCCATAACACCGGCCAAGTCTTCCTGAGAGAAGTTCTGCTGGTTTACATTGTTCGACATGCCCAACACGGAAATACGCCGGTCGTCATTGAAGAAGTTCAAGTTTCCGTTCACTTTATAACGGTCGTCTGTACCATATCCACCAGAAACTTCACCAAAAGTTCCCTGACGGAAACCACCCTTCGTCACAATATTGATTGTCTTGACCTCCTCTCCATCATCAAATCCTGTAAACTCAGCCTGCTCGCTTCTCTTGTCGAACACCTCAATGCTGGCTATCACATCCGATGGCAGGTTCTTGATAGCCAGATTCACATCGCCGTCAAAGAATTCCTTTCCGTCTACCAATACTTTCTGTACCTGTTCTCCCTGTGCCTGAATCGTACCGCCTTCTACTACGATGCCCGGCATTTTGGCTAGCAAATCCTCGGCCGAACTTCCCATCATCACCTGAAAGGCTTCGGCATTATACAACAGGCTGTCACCTTGCTGTTCGGCACGTGTGGCACGTCCTTGCACGGAAACCTCACCTAATAACTGCGCATCTTCGGTCATTTCTATTTTTACCCGTTTTTCTTGTCCTTCTGAAAACGTTTGCTTTGCCTTATAGGACTTATAACCTACATACGTCACCTGAAGGGTATAAATTCCCGGCTGAAGTCTCTTAAACTGAAAGTTTCCGTTCAAATCAGTCGATGTATAACTTGATTTTCCGTCGGATGACACCAACTGTACTGTAGCCGAAATCAAACCCTCCTTTGTGGTTTTATCCGTTACCGTTCCTGAAAGGCTCTGTGCCATCAGCACCAACGGAAATACCCAACTTACCAGTGTAAAAATGAATCTCGTCATAACCTATGTTTTTTGTTTTCGTTCCTTTTTCCACAAACAAAATTAGGCCAGTTTCAGATACAATTTTTACGCTATCCCGAAAGTAAGGGTAAACGACACCAATGTAGTGGTAAACGGACCGGAGGTTATTTTCAGGAAGTCCCGAAATTCCGTATTTTTGCAGAAAAAGGAATAAGTTATGTGGCACATCAAGAATCTTCCGTTTTACATTGACCTGGTCTTCTGTCTGATATTACTTCCGGCCATGATTACCTTGTTACCCATCGAACGCTGGCTGGTGAATGATTCCACCTTTGTGTACCTACTGGTTTCATGGCTGTATCTTATCTACATTCTGAATCGCCGACTCACTATGCCCTTCCTGTTTGCCGACAAACGGAAGTTCTGGATAGCCATCCTTCTTATTCTGCTTACCATTGCAGGTACTTACCTCATTACCCGCTATCAGATGGAGGTGCCGATGCACCGGATGCGCAAGCCGAAATTCATTCAGCACATACCCAAAATCAGATTACAGCAACAGGCTGTCTGGTTTTTGTATGTAGTGGTTACTACCTTCAGCATGGCCGTGGGATTGCTCACCGAACTTTACCATCAGATTATGCAGCGTCAAGCTGTGGAATTCGAAAAGAAAAAGGCCGAACTGGCACTCTACAAGGCACAGATAAATCCGCATTTCCTGTTCAACAACCTGAACACACTGTATGCCATGGTAGTAACCGGTTCTCCTCAAGCCGAGGATGCCTTTACCCAATTCATCAGCCTGATGAAATACATGTATGCCCACAACACAAAAGATAAAATTCCAATCCGTACGGAAACAGAATACATCCGTCAGTATATCGAACTGCAGAAATACCGGATGCCAAAGGACTTTCATATCCATTTTTCTTACGAACACGACGAAACAGAACAATTGGGTATCGCTCCCATGATATTAATTACTTTTGTGGAAAATGTATTCAAACATGGAGTTTCTTCTCATCAACCGGGAGATGCCTACATCTGTATCCAAGCCCAAAACGGGGAATTATTATTCACAACCCGTAATCCGTTATTAAACCATTCCCCGATAAACGAATCTAAAGGTATAGGCATTGAGAATTGCCGGAAACGCCTGGAACTGCTCTACCCCCACCGATATGACTTGAGGATAGAAAAGAAAGAAGGGCTATTTCACGTAACCCTACGCATTAATTTGAATACATGAGTTTGAAATGCATTGCCATTGATGATGAACCTATGGCGCTGGAAATCATAACCAGCTTTTGCCAACGCTATGGGAATATAGAACTGACTACCTTCAACAACCCTCTCCGAGGGATGGAACAGGTAAGAAGAAGCAGACCTGATATTCTGTTTCTCGATATAGAAATGGGAGACTTGAACGGAGTAGAACTAGCCCATGAACTCCCTCCGGGCACCTTGCTTATATTTACCACAGCGTATGCCCAATATGCTCTCGACGGATTTGAACTAAGTGCCGTAGATTTTCTGCACAAACCTTTCTCTTACCACCGATTTGAAAAGGCTGTCCAAAAGGCCATCGAACTTCACAAACTTCAGCAGCTTTCTGCCCATCCATCCTTTGCCGATGAAAGCATTACCCTGAAAGTCGAATATAAAAATGTACAGATTAAGCTAAAGGATATTCTCTACATTGAGTCCATGGATAATTACGTACGCATTCATCTGACGGAGCGACAAAGCCTGATGTCACAGACCAGCATGAAAAATATTCAGGAACTTCTTCCTGCTGAAAAATTCATTCGCGTACACAAATCCTTTATTGTGCCGGCTCACCGCATTGCGAGCTACACCAGCAAAGAAATCACGCTCTACAACGGCACAAAAATTCCAGTGGGAAGAAGTTACAGTCAGAATCTAAAACTTTCTATTTCCAACAGCTAAAGAATCGCTAAAACACTTTATCGCCCCAACACTTCTGCTACCTGAACTGCATATTGTGCTCCTACAGGCAACCCGCCGACGTGCCCTTTCAGTTCTACCCGCGTACGGGTAAAAGAAACTACAGCCGGAACAGCAATCACATACGAACGGTGAATCCGTAAAAAAGCCCCATCGGGCAACATATCTGTAATGGCTTTCAGGTTTGTACGGGTCAACACATGACCACCCGACACACGCACAATCTTTACGTAATTTCCCAAGGCCTCTACATACAAAATATCCGACAGAGGAATACTCACGTTGTTGTATTCCTGCTTCACGACCAAACACTCAGGAAGCACCGGACGATGTGCATCCATACGGCGCAAGGCTTTTTCTACGGCTACCTCAAAACGTTCGTACGAAAAAGGTTTATGCAAAAAATCTACGGCATCCAGATTAAACCCCTCCAGTGCATACTCCGCATAGGCCGTGGTGAAGATAAAGCAAGATTCAGACGGTAAGGTATCGGCTATTTCCAGCCCGTTGATACTATTCATCTGAATATCCAGGAAAACGAGATCGGGCTTGTCACGACGTATCGCCTCCAACCCTACCCGAGGTTCACTAAAAACAGTCAGTTCCATTCCACCTTTACGCCTGCAAAATTGCTCAATAACCAGTAAGGCCATCGGTTCATCATCTATCGCGATACATTTAAGTGTCCTGCTCATAATATCCCCTTTCATCCTATTATTCATCTTTAATTTTAATCTCCAGCCTTACCCGATAAGTACCGTCAATCTCACCTGTCTGTAAAGTATAACGACCGGGATAAAGCAATTCCAAACGCTTGCGGCAGTTAGCGATACCGATGCCGCATGCTCCGTCCTCCCGTCGGCGCATCACTGCATTTTCCGTTTCAAGCCACAAACAAAATTCATCCACATGAATACGAATAAGAATAGTGCAATCGGTTTCTGACGAAGTGCCATACTTAAATGCATTTTCCACAAAAGTAATCAGTATCATAGGAGGAACCAGTGCCTGCGCATACACAGCTTCCACCACAAGATTAACCATGGTATGATGGTTCAAACGAAGTCTCTGCAAATCCACATACTGACGCACATACTCCAGTTCACGCGCTGCCGGAATAAGTTCAGCTCCGCTTTGAGAATACATATAGCGTAAGATTCCGGAAAATTTCACAAAAGCTGACTCCGTTTTGTCCGATCCGGAAAGCACAAGGGCATACAGCGTATTAAGGGTATTAAAAAGGAAATGAGGATTAATCTGGGCTTTATAAAGAGCCAGCTCCGCCTTATCTTTCTCTGCTTCGACTTCCTGACGTGAGAGTATCTGACGGAATAACTCGAAAGTCAGTTCGATGGCCAATGAGAATCCGGTAACTACAAGAAAGAAAAACCAGATAGTCTGCCGGCGCATATTCATCCGGGCAGCCATCAGCTGTGTATCTGCCGTGATACGTTCAGCAGGCATCGGGAAATACGTAAGCAGTTCGGTTACCGCAGCCAATACCACAAGCAGCAAGGCAATGCGCAGGTATTTCCGCTGCATAAACAGCTTGGGCAAACAAGCACAGCGATACACAAAATACAGCAGGTACACATAGGCTACCAGCGTGAGCAAGAAAGCTGTATTATGGGCAATCCAGCGGTCGACTGGCAGCAGCATAATGGCCAACGGCATAATGACCAAACAGAATAGGAGGTCAATATAAAGGGCAATACGGTTTTTCTTCATACTTATTACTTATTCACAAGCAAAGATAATGCATTTTCCACAGAGAAAGGAGCCACACCAAACGTGTTCGTCACCACATCCGGTGTGTTCATCACCACATATGTTGCATTCTTCCTTGTTCTACGTAAGTTTGCAATAGAAAGGAATGCGTTCAAGAAGGAATGATTACTAAACTCACATGGATATGAACATCAAGACTTACATTTATTTCACGATGCTGTGCTGCCTGCCGTTACTTGCCAGCTGCGGTGCAAAGCAACAAGACATGCCCGGCGAAAAGTATAAGACACTGACTGTAACCACTACCCATCAGACTTTACAGTCTACCTACCCCGCCACACTGCGCGGAAAACAATCTGTAGACATACGCCCGCAAGTGAGCGGCACAATTACCAAAATCTGTATCAATGAAGGCGACATCGTACATAGCGGACAGGTGCTGTTTGTCATTGACCAGGTGCCTTATCGTGCCGCATTGGAAACGGCTTTAGCTAATGTGAAAAGTGCGGAAGCACAATTACAAACCGCCAAGCTGACAGCCGACAGCAAAGAAGAACTTTACAAAGAAAAAGTAGTGTCTGATTTTGACCGCCAGACAGCCCGCAACCAGCTACTTCAGGCAGAAGCGGCACTGGCACAGGCCAAAGCTGAAGAAATCAATGCCCGCAACAACCTGTCATACACGGAAGTAAAAAGTCCGGTAGACGGTGTAGCCAGCATGATTCCTTATCGTGTGGGAGCTTTGGTAAACAGCAGCATTACCGAGCCTCTGGTAACCGTATCAGACGATGCGGAAATATATGCCTATTTCTCCATGGCTGAAAATCAGATGCTCGACCTAATTCAGGAATATGGTTCGCTGGAAGAAGCCTGTCAGAAACTGCCGTCTGTCGGCCTGACCATGAGTAACGGAAAAACCTATTCCGATGCGGGGCGTATCGATGCCATCAGCGGAACGGTAGACGAAGGAACGGGAGGAGTTACCCTGAGAGCTGTTTTTCCCAATCAAGGACATCTGCTGCGTAACGGAGGAAGCGGTATCATATCTATCCCGACTGAATACAAAAACTGCATTGCAATTCCGCAAAGTGCCACCTACGAACTACAGAATAAAATATTTACCTGGAAGGTTGTAGACGGAAAAACCCAGTCTACGCCTATTACAGTCTATAAATACAATGACGGACAGACCTACATCGTGCTTTCCGGCTTGCAGACTGGCGACGTAATCATTGCCGAAGGAGCCGGTCTGATGCGTGAAGGAACCGCCGTGGATGTAACCTCTACTTCTGAACCTGAAAAATAACCGATAGCCATGAAGATAAGAACTTTTATTGACCGCCCCATTTTGGCCGGTGTCATTTCCGTGCTTATCCTGATACTGGGATTTATCGGCCTGTCGCAGCTGCCTATCGAGCAGTTTCCTGAAATAGCCCCGCCTACGGTCAGCGTATCGGCCACTTATACGGGTGCCAATGCCGAAACCGTACTGAAGAGTGTGGTCGTACCGCTGGAAGAAGCACTCAACGGGGTAGAGAACATGATGTACATGACGTCTACAGCTTCTAACACCGGCTCTGCCAAAATCACGGTTTATTTCCGCCAGGGAACTGATCCGGACATGGCTACCGTCAACGTGCAGAATCGTATCGCCACGGCCGAAGGTCTGCTTCCTGCCGAAGTGACCAAAAGCGGTATCACCGTGCGCAAACGACAGACCAGTAACATCAAGCAGCTGGCTGTCTACAGTCCGGATGATTCATTCGATGAAGCATTCCTGACCAACTACATGAAAATCAACATCGAGCCTCGCCTTTCGCGTATTGCCGGTGTAGGTGAAGTGAACGTATTCGGCTACGAATATTCCATGCGTATCTGGCTCGACCCGAACAAGATGCAGAAATACTCGCTGGTTCCTTCCGACATTACAACCGTACTCGATGAACAGAACGTGGAAGCAGCTACAGGTACATTAGGTGCCGAAGCCAAGAATACCTTCCAGTATGTACTGAAATACCGCGGACGTTACGAGAACGAGGTGGACTACGAGAACATGGTCATCAAGTCGCTGCCCAACGGGGAAGTGCTTCGACTGAAAGATGTGGCCACCATCGAACTGGGTACACGTGCCTACGATTATATCGGTGAGGTAAACGGTCACCCGGGCTGTAACATCATGATTGCACAGACATCGGGTTCTAATGCCAATGAAATCATTGAAGAGATAGACCGTACCGTAGAAGAAATTTCGAAGACATTACCGAAAGGTATCAAGATAGTCGACCTGATGAGTACAAAAGACTTCCTCGATGCTTCTATCAAGAGCGTAATCAAAACGCTGATTGAAGCCATCATCTTGGTGGTACTCGTGGTGTACATCTTTTTGCAGAGCCTGCGCTCTACCTTTATTCCGGCCCTGTCCATCATCGTGTCATTGGTAGGTACTTTTGCCTTTCTCTCTCTTGTAGGTTTCAGCCTCAACATGCTGACCCTTTTTGCCCTTGTACTGGTGATTGGTACGGTGGTCGACGATGCCATCGTGGTGGTCGAGGCGGTACAGGCCAAGTTCGATGAAGGATACAAGTCGTCTTACCTGGCCACCATCGACGCCATGGATGGCATTACCTCTGCCCTGGTAACTACCACCTTCGTCTTCATGGCCGTATTTATTCCGGTGAGCTTTATCGGCGGAACTACCGGTACGTTCTATACCCAGTTCGGTCTGACCATGGCAGCTGCCGTAGCCATCTCCCTGCTGAACGCACTGACACTGAGTCCGGCTCTTTGTGCCCTCATCATGACGCCTCACCAGACTGCAGAAGACGGAGGCAAGCTGAGTTTCTCTTCCCGCTTCCATATCGCATTCGATACCGCTTTCCACCGGTTAGTTACCAAATATAAAGTGGGCGTGGTATTCATGCTCAAACGTAAATGGCTGGCTGGTTCACTGCTGGTAGTAGCCTGTGCCGGATTTACCTTCCTGATGATGACGACTAAAACCGGACTGGTGCCCAACGAAGATATGGGAACCGTGTTTATCGATGTACGTACTTCACCAGGAAACAGCGTGCAGGAAACTCGCAAAGTCATGGAGCAGGTAGACAGTTGCCTGCGCACCATTCCGCAAGTAGAACTCTACTCCAACACCACCGGTAACTCCATGTTGAGCGGACAGGGTGCCTGCAACGGAATGTTCACCATCCGTCTGAAAGACTGGAGCGAACGTACCGACAAAGAAGATGCCATCGATGCGGTCATGGCAGAAATCAGTCGCCGTACAGCCTTTATTTCCAGTGCCGACATCATGCCTTTTACCCGTCCGATGATTCCGGGATACGGTGTAAACAGCGGATTCGAAGTCTATGTGCAGGACCAGAAAGGCGGTACTACGGAAGACTTGCTGAAATATACCCGCCTGTTCCTAGACGAACTGAACAAGCGTCCGGAGATTGGCCGTGCCACCACCTCTTTTGATACGAAATTCCCGCAATACCTTGTCGAAGTGGATGCTGCCCGTTGCAAACGAAACGGCGTATCACCCGCCGACGTACTGAGTACCCTTTCGGGCTACATCGGAGGTAACTATGCTTCGAACATGAACCGTTTCTCTAAGTTGTATCGTGTCATGGTACAGGCCCCGCCTCAATTCCGCCTGGACACCGAATCGCTCCACAGCATCTTCGTACGTAACGATGAAGGAGAGATGAGTCCCATCAGCCAGTACCTGAAGCTGACCCGCGTGTACGGTTCTGAAATGCTGACCCGTTTCAACCTGTTCTCTGCCATTCAGGTGAACGGAGCAGCCGCTACAGGCTACAGTTCCGGACAGGCCATCAAGGCCATTCAGGAAGTAGCTGCCCAGACATTGCCTACGGGCTACGGCTTCGAGTTTGGCGGTATGTCGCGCGAAGAGTCCAATACGGGAAATACTACTACATTGGTGTTCGTCATCTGTGTGGTATTTATCTACCTCATTCTTTGTGCCTTGTATGAAAGTCTGTTCGTACCGATGGCAGTTATTCTTTCCGTACCGTTCGGTCTGGCCGGAAGTTTCCTTTTTGCCAAGATGTTCGGACTGGAAAACAACATTTATTTGCAAACCGGATTAATCATGTTGATTGGTTTGCTTTCGAAGACTGCCATCCTGCTGACAGAATATGCATCGGAACGCCGTCGCCACGGCATGACCATCATGCAGGCCGCCGTTTCAGCCGCACAAGTCCGCCTGCGTCCGATTCTGATGACTTCGCTCACCATGATTTTCGGTATGTTGCCGCTGATGTTCTCCACAGGTGTAGGTGCCAACGGTAACATCTCCATCGGAGTAGGTACGGTGGGAGGTATGCTCATCGGAACCATTGCCCTGCTCTTCATTGTACCACCGTTGTTCATGGTATTCCAGTACCTGCAAGAAAAGCTGATGCCGGAACGCCAGTTGCCTAAGATTGAAAAGAAATAACTCCAAAGGATTATACGCATGAAAAATAAAATACTAATCACCTGCCTGTTGGCTTCTACCCTGAGCAGCTGCCACATCTATCGGGCGTACGAACGGCCAAGTACCGTCACGGTATCCGACAGCCTGTATCGCCAGCCAGTGGCTGCAGAAGATACAACCTCACTGGCCTCACTTTCGTGGAAAGAGCTCTTCACTGACCCGCAACTGCAACAACTCATTGAAACGGGGCTGGCTCACAACACGGATCTAAGCATTGCCCGTCTTAAAGTGAAAGAGGCTGAAGCCTTGCTCATGACTTCCCGACTGTCTTACCTTCCCTCGGTCTCACTAACTCCGCAGGGAACACTTATCAGTCTGGACGGTAACAAGCCTTCCAAGACTTATAATCTGGCCGTATCTGCCGACTGGGAGATTGACCTTTTCGGAAAATTGCTGAACGCCAAGCGCGGGGCACAAGCCGCACTCGAACAAAGTGAAGCCTATCGTCAGGCGGTGCAAACCCAGTTAGTAGCAACCATTGCCAACAGCTACTATACCCTGCTAATGCTGGATGAGCAACTGGATATCACACGTCGCACGGCAGATACCTGGACAGAAAGTCTGCGCACGATGAAAGCCTTGAAGCGGGCTGGCCAGGCCACCGAAATGGCTGTAGCACAGACAGAAGCCAGCAAACTGGCGGTAGATGCGTCCGTACTCTCCATCGAACGTCAAATCAATGAAATGGAGAATTCACTCTCTACCTTGTTAGGCATGTCACCGCAGGAAGTCGGACGTTCCACCCTCGAAGCCCAACAGTTTCCAGATTCTCTTTCTACGGGAATCCCTCTGCAACTGCTGAGTCGCCGTCCGGACGTACGTCAATGTGAGAGCCAGCTGGCTGTAGCCTATTATGCCACCAACTCTGCCCGTTCGGCCTTCTATCCCGGTATCACCCTGAGCGGTTCTGCCGGATGGACCAATGCGGCCGGTGCAGCCATCACCAATCCGGGACAATGGCTGCTTTCTGCTGTAGGTTCTCTGGTGCAACCTCTATTTAACCGGGGAAAGAACATAGCCAACCTGAAAATAGCCAAAGCCCAGCAGGAAGAAGCCTTGCTGACTTTCCAACAGAGTTTGCTTGATGCAGGAGCAGAAGTGAACGATGCACTGGTTCAATGGCAGACTGCCCGCAAGCGTATTCAGCTTGACGAACAGCAATGCACATCCCTGCAGTCGGCATTACGAAGTTCGGAACTGCTGATGCAACATAGCTCACAGAACTACCTGGAGGTAATTACTGCCCGTCAGGCTTTACTTCAGGCAGAGCTAAACACCGTAACCGACCGCTTTGACAAGATACAAGGAGTCATCAACCTGTATCACGCACTGGGTGGCGGATACTAAGCCCCTATACCCTTATCTCTATAATAAGCAACCCCTTTCTCAACACTCAGGCGGAGTAGAGAGAAAGGGGTTTATTTTTCATCAAAAGAGAATATTACTTATTCATACACAAAACGGTATTCATCATTGTAATAAGACGTAGACTCTGAAACACGATTTCCATGTTCATCCTCCTGGTATGAATACAAAGTACACTTGCCAGTGATTACATCCAGATAATTATCTTCCGTAAAGCTATATGCAAAAGGAGCCCATGTATCTTCATGTATCACTTCCGGTTCTCCCGGTTCCGGCATACGATATCCCCAGTCCACAACATCTTTCGTTACCAGATTCTTACTACCTTTACCCATCATACGCAACATATAAAGCATGGACACCATGTCATCATATTCATAAGCATGACTGCCGAACAACGGACGAACCACTACATTAAAATCAAAGTAAGGCGTTACATTCGGGTACTCAGTATATGCATAACTCATATAGCTTTCATCCGAGAATTCTCCCTCCGTCGACATCAGGTTGCCATTCTGCCAGTTCAATTGCAGAATAGACCTATCCGAAGCACGTCCTATCCTGCCAGAAGATACTCCCGAATCGATTGCCACATTTCCATCTTCCTCATCTCCATCTTCATGGTCACCTGGATAATAGTCATAATCTTCTTGTATCTGCTGAAGATAACCGTCGGAATAAATAAACATCCACAATGTATGCTGCTCAGAAGAAGATTCCTTTTTCTTATACAACTGTGATACATAACCCTCTGAGTTCAATGTAATCACATACGATTCATCCGACTCATATCCGGAAAGTGTTTTCCGGTCAATCCACATCTGGTTTTCCTGATAGGTGAATTGATAGATTCTCTCTGTGAGATATCCCTGTGTATCGCCTTGGTAACTAATGGTTTTCAAGGCTGCCAGCTTTCCGTTTTCATTATAAGTGAGTTCCCCGATAGACTTAGTATAGCTGTCCGGATACAAGCTGCTTGAATTTGTAATCTCATAACGAACCAGACGCTTTTCTTTCGGGGCAGGAGTTTCCCCTTCTTCTGTGGTAGCTTTCTGCTCTACAGTAATGGTTATCACATCGGTACCACAACGAATTTCGATGGTAGCCTTCCGGTCCTTTCCGGTCAGGTTCTCTATCAATGTCAAGGTTAAGGTATATTCACCAGGACCTCCGCTATAGGCACTCAGTTCCAACCATTCCACTTTTCCCGAGGCCGCCTTGGTTGCAGCTTCTGTCGCAACTTCTGTTACTGTGGCTGTCCAGTCGGACAAAGCTGTAAAACTGATTCCACCCTGATTCGTTACCTCATCGGCATAAACCACCTGAGTAGTTTGTGTACCTTCTTTCAAGGTCAGATTTGTGGGAGTCTCATCCTTTTCACTGCATCCTGAAACCAAGATTACTCCCCACAGACAAACGACTGACAATAAAAAACTTAACTTGTTTTTCATAATTTCCATTTTTGAATGTTTTCTTTTACAAAGAAAAGTTTTTCATTTAAGGTATACATCACCGGAAACCGTGAATTCCTCCCTCGTAAACCACAAATTTGCCTTATCCATTCTTCCAAACAGAGAATAGACAAGGGCATTTGAAAGAATATTTCAGGAGAAAAAGAACAACAGACTACATGCCCTGTGGATTCTCCATCTTAAAAACAAAAAGAGGGGTATATGAACCTTGCAACAGTTCATATACCCCCATTTATAGAGATTGTGAATTATCGTCTGTAGTTTACCACACGTTCACACGGTTTTCAGGAGCTACATACAACGGATCAGACGGTGTGATGTGGAAGGCATCGTACCAAGCCTGAATGTGAGGCAACGCTCCGTTTACACGCCATTTACCCAATGAGTGAGGATCTGACTTAGTGTACACACGAATCTGTTCGTCGCGGATGTTACCAGCCCACAAAGTAGCATAAGCCAGGAAGAAACGCTGTTCCGGAGTGAAGCCATCGACTACACCAAGCGGAGCATCCTTAGTTGCATTCTGGAAAGCCAGATAAGCTACGTTCAAACCTCCGTGGTCGGCCAAGTTTTCACCCAGTGTCAGTTCACCGTTAGCCTGCAGGCCCGGCAATACTTCAATCTTGTTGAAGAAATCCACCATTACCTGTGCACGTTCCTTGAAACGGTCAGCATCACCCGGAGCCCACCAGTCGGTCAGGTTTCCGTCTTTGTCGAACTGACGGCCCTGGTCGTCGAATCCATGCGTCATTTCGTGACCGATTACTACACCAATGGCACCATAGTTGGCAGCATCGTCAGCTTCCATGTTGAAGAACGGCGGCTGAAGAATAGCAGCAGGGAAACAGATTTCGTTAGTTGACGGATTATAGTAGGCATTGACAGTCTGCGGAGTCATCAGCCATTCATCTTTGTCAACCGGCTTACCAATGCGGCTGTACATATCATTGAATCCCCATTCTGAAGCACGGCATACGTTAGCCCAGTAAGAATCGTTCTTGATTTCCAGTTTAGAATAGTCTTTCCACTTGTCAGGATAACCTACTTTTACATGGAAAGTAGCCAATTTTTCGTGTGCTCTGATCTTAGTGCTGTCGCTCATCCATTCCTGTGCGTCAATGCGTTCACCCAAGGCAGTCTGCAGATTCTTCACCAACTTCACCATACGTTCTTTAGCTGCAGCCGGGAAGTATTTTTCCACATACATCTCGCCTACCAGCTCACCCAGCATACCGTTCACTGAGTTTACAGCACGTTTCCAGCGCGGCTGATTTACCTGGCGACCAGACAATACCTTGCCATAGAAATCGAAACGGGCAGCTACAAAGTCATCGCTCAGACAAGAAGCTGCTGCATCCAGCAGGTTGTATTCCAAATAAGATACATGTTTAGACAACGGAAGTGTATTCATCAGGCGAGCTACTTCCTGAATCGGCTCTACCTGTTCTACATTCAGTTCAGCCGGAGCCTGAACACCCAAACCTTTCATATAGGCATCCCAGTCGATTCCGGCAATGGTCTTCTTCAATTCATCGAAAGACATTTTGTGGTAGTTAGCTTCCGGGTCACGAAGTTCTGTTGCACTGCGTGAAACTTTAGCAATGGCTGTTTCGATTTCCATCACATCAGCCACTTTCTGCTGTGCATCTGCTTCAGAGAAGCCAGCCAGCTGGAACAACTTGCCGATGTAAAGTTTATACTGTTCACGAATGTTCTGAGTAATGCTGTCGGTATCCAGATAATATTCCTTTTCACCCAAGTTGATACCACCCTGTCCCATCTGGAAGATATTGAGTGAGCTGTTCTTCGGGTCAGCATATACATAGCTGTGGAAATAGGTACCGATACCGATATGAGCCATTTCAGTCATCATCGGCACGATTTCACTCTTGTCTTTCAGGCCGGCAATCTTGTCGAGCATAGCTTTCACCGGTTCTGCACCCTGCTTGTTCAAGGTTACGCTATCCATAGCCATGTTATACAAGTCACCGATTTTCTGTGCGGCAGAACCAGCCTGATTATTTTTCTGCGCAGCCAGTCCTTCAATCAGTTCGCGCAACTGCTTCTGGCTGTTTTCAAACAGTTCATCAAACGTGCCGTAACGAGAATACTCGGCAGTAAGCGGATGTGCATCGTTCCATCCTCCACATGCGTAACGGAAAAAGTCCGTACCGGCAGACACGGTAGTATCCATGTTTGCCAAATCAATACCAGAAGTGCTTTTCGCTTCCTTCTGTCCGGCGCAGCTTGTCAGCATGGCAAATGCCAACGTAGCTACGGCTACATAATTTTTCTTGTTCATAAATGCGTTATTTTAATCAAGTCTCTCTTATTTATTTCATTTCTTCCAGTTCCGACAGCAGCAGTGTCCATTCCTCTTCTGCCTCCGCAATCTGTTTTTTTAGCTGCTGGTGCTGCTCGTACAGCTTCATATCGGAAGCACCTTCAGGAGTAGCCATCTGTTCCTCCAGTTGTGCCACCTGCTCTTCCAGTTTCTCAATCTTTACCTCGCAGTCGGCCACCTGCTTCTCCAGCTTGCGGATTTTCTTGTTCAGCTCCTTCTGCGCTTCATACGAAAGTTTGCTTTCACTCTCTGCAGGCTCTTCTTTCTTGGGCGAAGCAGTCTGCGGAGATTGAGACAACTGAAGTTCATTCAGATTCTCCATTTTCTTCTTCTGCAGGAAGTCGTAGATTCCGCCGATATGTTCCTTCACCAGTCCGCCACCAAATTCGTACACCTTGGTCACCAGTCCGTCAAGGAACTCACGGTCGTGAGATACTACGATGACCGTACCGTCGAACTCTTTCACGGCTTCCTTCAGCACATCCTTTGAACGCATATCGAGGTGGTTGGTCGGCTCGTCCAGAATCAGGAAGTTCACCGGCTCCAGAAGCAGCTTAATCATAGCCAGACGACTACGTTCACCTCCTGAAAGCACCTTTACTTTCTTTTCGGAAGCCTCTCCTCCAAACATGAAGGCACCTAAGATGTCTCTAATCTTCAGACGGATATCTCCTTTTGCCACACGGTCGATAGTATCAAAGACAGTCATGTTTTCATCGAGCAGCTGTGCCTGATTTTGCGCAAAATAGCCAATCTGCACATTGTGTCCAATGGTCAGCTTTCCTTCATAGGGAATCTCGTCCATGATACACTTCACCAGCGTAGACTTACCTTCGCCATTCTTACCTACAAAGGCCACCTTTTCACCACGATGAATGGTCAAGTTTACATCGTGGAAAACCACGTGATCGCCATACGCCTTCTTCACATTCTCACAAATCACCGGATAGTTACCGGAACGCATGGAAGGGGGAAACTTCAGACGAAGTGTAGAAGTATCTTCTTCGTCAATTTCAATAGGTACGATTTTCTCCAGTTGCTTGATGCGACTCTGCACCTGTACAGCCTTCGTAGCCTTGTAACGGAAACGTTCGATAAAATCTTCCGTATCCTTTATTTCTTTCTGCTGATTTTCGTAAGCACGCAACTGCTGTTCGCGGCGTTCCTTACGCAGCACGACAAACTCATCGTAAGCTACCTTGTAATCGTATATCCGTCCGCAGGAAATTTCAATGGTACGGTTGGTCACGTTGTTAATGAATGCCCGGTCGTGACTTACCAGTACTACCGCACCGGAACTCATCTTCAGGAAATTCTCCAGCCACTGGATACTCTCAATGTCCAGGTGGTTGGTCGGCTCGTCGAGCAACAGCACATCGGGACGACGCAACAGAAGTTTCGCTAACTCAATACGCATACGCCATCCCCCGCTGAATTCAGAAGTAGGACGGTCAAAGTCTGTGCGGTTGAATCCCAATCCCGTAAGCGTACGTTCTATCTCTGCACGGTAATTGGTTCCTCCCATCATCAGGAAACGTTCGTTCTCATGGGTAAACCGCTCTATCAGCTCATGATAGCTTTCAGAATCATAATCCGTACGGTCGGCCAGTTCCTGGTTCATTTTCTCCAGTTTTTCCTGCATCTCAAAAATATGCTCAAAGGCCATCTCGGCCTCAGCCATTACCGTACGTGTATCGCTCAGAATCATGACCTGCGGCAAATAACCGATGGTAATGCCTCTTTGTACGGCTACCACTCCCTCTGTGGGTTGCTGCAATCCGGCCAGGATTTTCAGCATAGTCGATTTTCCGGCACCGTTCTTTCCTACCAGTGCAATACGGTCTTTTTTGTTGATAACAAACGATACATCTTCAAACAGCGGAGTAGTTCCAAACTCCACTTTCAGTCCTTCTATTGAAATCATGCGAATTTATTCTTCTACATTACAAAGTGACGGCAAAGTTACAACTTTCCGAGCACAGCAATGACAGACAAGCTGTTAATTTTTCAAAGCGTCGGACTCTCCCTCCGATTTACGCTGCAAATACAACTGGTAGGAATTGACTACATTATGCCACACACTGTAGAATCCTGCCGCAACGGCCGTCACAGGAGTGAAGAAAGTGTAGCCCATCCAGATGGCAAATACCGTATTTTTCTGTCCCAAGGCCTGTCCGGAGCTGATGGAATCATCGTAACGACGTCCTATCTTTTTCCCGAAATAGAACTGCAGGGCACAGCAGACCAAAGAAATGCCTCCCAATCCGGCCTGGTACCAGAAAGACACATCACTGTGTACGATACTCTTCACCGTTACTCCAATAGCCAATGTCAACGCCACAGCCCACAGATAAAAAGAGAGTTCATGATACTGTCCTAACTTGGCATGTACTTTCGGAAGCAAAGCCCGCAGTAAAATGGCTGCCAGGAACGGACAAAGCAATAAGGGAAACACCTTTCCCAAAATCAGCGCAAACGAACTGCCAAAATTCAGTTCCGGATGCGGGTGAACTAACGGAAGTACCAGCGGTACCAAAATGGCTGCCAGCAAATTGACTAAAATGGTATAGGTGGTCAGATGGGCTGCATCTCCTCCTAACTTACGTGTAACCACCGCCGCCGCTGTAGCCGTAGGACAAATCAGGCAAATCATGGCTCCTTCCACCAATATACGAGCCGAGAAATCCGGGAAAATAACCAGGAGCAATCCCAAAAGCAAGAAACTTGCTCCCTGAATCAGCAGCAAACGCCAATGCCAGGCACACAACTTCAAATCGTGCACATTGATTTTACAGAATGTCAGAAAAAGCATCAGGAAAATCAATACCGGCTGTACAATATCGATGGCATGAGCCACAAAGGGCTTGGTAGGTGCAAGAAAAGGGATATTGACATACACAAAGTACAGAATGACTCCCATTGCCATGGCTATGGGCAACGTCCAATTTTTACAAAAACGTAGAATATTCATTGTTAATCCACTATGGTGAAACAAACCTGCCAGCGCAGAGTGAAAGAAAAAGGATTTGCAAATCCGGCCATCTACAAGCTACGGTTTGCAAATCCTTTGTATGGTCTTATGCCTCTCACATTTTACAGAAAGAAGCATATCAAATGTATCTATTACTTACAGTTGCCAGTGCAACGAGGTTTGATTTGTTTGAAGAAATCATTACCCTTGTTGTCTACCAGAATGAATGCCGGGAAGTCTTCTACTTCAATCTTCCAGATAGCTTCCATACCCAGTTCCGGATATTCTACACATTCAATACTCTTGATATTGTTCTGAGCCAAGATGGCAGCCGGACCACCGATAGAACCCAAATAGAAACCACCGTGTTTCTTGCAGGCATCTGTTACAGCCTGGCTACGGTTACCTTTAGCCAACATAATCATAGAACCACCGTGACTCTGGAACAAGTCTACGTACGGGTCCATACGACCGGCAGTAGTCGGGCCCATAGAACCACAAGCCATACCCTGCGGAGTCTTAGCCGGACCAGCATAATAAATAGGATGATCCTTGATATACTGAGGCAGGTCTTCACCACGATCCAGACGTTCTTTCAGTTTGGCATGTGCAATGTCACGACCTACGATGATAGTACCGTTCAAAGACAGACGAGTAGCTACCGGATATTTATCCAGTTCAGCCAGGATTTCCGGCATCGGACGGTTCAAGTCAATCTTCACTGCATTGCCTTCACCAGCCTGACGCAATTCTTCTGGAATCAGTTCGCCCGGATTTGAATCCAGTTTTTCAATCCAGATACCATCTTTGTTGATTTTACAGCGGATGTTACGGTCAGCAGAGCAAGATACGCCCAAACCTACCGGACAAGAAGCACCGTGACGCGGCAAACGGATGATACGTACGTCGTGTGCATAGTATTTACCACCGAACTGAGCACCCAGACCGATGCGGTGCGCTTCTTCCAATACCTGTTTTTCCAGTTCTACATCGCGGAATGCGCGTCCGTATTCGTTACCAGTAGTCGGCAGGTTATCGTAGAAACGAGTAGAAGCCAATTTTACAGTCAACAGGTTCTTTTCAGCTGATGTACCACCAATTACAAATGCAATGTGATAAGGAGGACAAGCTGCAGTTCCCAAAGTCTTCATTTTTTCAACCAGGAACGGAACCAGTGTAGCCGGATTCAAGATAGCTTTTGTTTCCTGATACAAGTAAGTCTTGTTAGCAGAACCACCACCCTTTGTTACGCAAAGGAATTCATACTCCATACCCTGAGTAGCTTCGATGTCAATCTGAGCCGGCAAGTTGCAGCGAGTATTCACTTCTTCGTACATAGTAAGTGGAGCGTTCTGAGAGTAACGAAGGTTTTCTTCTGTATAAGTCTTGTACACACCCAGAGAAAGCGCTTCTTCATCACAGTAGCCGGTCCAAACCTGCTGTCCTTTTTCACCGTGGATAATTGCTGTACCGGTATCCTGACAGAAAGGAAGTACGCCTTTGGCAGCTACTTCTGCATTGCGCAGGAAAGTCAAAGCTACATACTTGTCGTTATCGCTTGCTTCCGGGTCAGTCAGAATTTTTGCCACCTGTTCGTTGTGAGAGCGGCGCAACATGAAAGAAACATCGCGGAAAGCCGCATTGGCCATCGCAGTCAAACCTTCTTTTTCGATTTTCAGGATGGGTTTTCCTTCAAACTCGCTTACAGACACATAGTCTTTTGTAAGCAAATAGTATTCAGTTGTATCCTTGCCATGTTCAAACATTGGCTGATACTTGAATTCGGGTGTTGCCATAATACATTAAATTAATTGTGAGTTATTAGTGGACACAAAGTTACAAAGTATTATTGAAATTTTTCCTTAATTCCTACAAAAAGTTATCTGTAATTCTTCTTACTCTTCTATTGCACGAATCAGGTCCTTTTGCAGTACATCTACTCCGGGGAATCCCACATAACGTCCCTGCAATTTTCCATCATGACTGATAATCAGATAAGCCGGAATTCCAGTTACTCCATAAGAAGTACACAAGTACTTCCATTGCGAGTCAGTAAGCCGATAATGCACTCCCGTCATCTTGGACAGATTTGATTTCCAGATATTTTCGGGGGAAGAAGGTCCCGTCAGATAAATATATACGATGTCTTTTGATGACAGATTTTTCTTCAGCGGTACCATAGACTGCATACTTTTTTTACAAGGACCACACCACGTAGCCCAGAAGTCTATCAAAATGGCACGCCCTTTATGAGGAGCAATAATCTTAGGAAGAATATCCGCTCCTTCTACCTGCGCATCCAGCGAAGCAATCACTGCTTCCTTTACCGACTCCATCCGTGCGGCATTCTGCTGAAGTGCTTCTGCCACAGCTTCCACATACATACGAATTTCTGGGAAATTCACCGTTTTCAGCACCTTCCGGTCATCTGAAGACAGAGAAGAGGAAGCAGTAAGCCGACTACAGATGGGCGTCACCTGTTCATAGTCAGATTGCAACTTGGAAGCGACCTCCGGACTCTCCATCAAGCCTTTTTCTACGGCACGATAGGCATTCAGTGCAGCAGAAGAAGGGGAACCGGCCAGCTCCCGGTTAATAGTCTCAGCAGCCCCGTCAAACCAGGCCTTCTGTTTTTTCTCGTAACGTTTACCCAGCAAACGGGAAGCGGACATGCTCAGGCGAGGAAGATTGATATATACGGTTACTTCTTCGTCGGGCACAAGAAACAACTTCAAAACAGCTTCATTCAACCGCAATGCCGTCAAAGTTGGTTGCAACAACTCTGTTTCCAAATGAAACGAGCCATCCTGACGGACTTTAATGCTCTGCTTCCATTCCTTAGGGAAAAGCCCGTCTTCATATTCCAGTTCCGTGAACAATGACATTCTCGGATCATATCCTAAAATATAACCGTTTACTACAGCCTTTCCTACTGCCAGTCCCGGCTCTGGAATTTCATTATTCCGCTCTGGCTTGTCTGTTGTAAGATAATTAGGCACATACACATAAGGTTCTTCCCGACTTAACTGGATACCAAAGATGTTCCATCCCATCTCCGGCTCGATAAAATCCACTTCATGCACATCCGAAGGAACCGGTGAAAAAGAAAGAGTTACCTCCAAGGTCCCATTCTCTTCAATTACTTCCGGCTCAGTCACTCCATCAATGGAAATACGTTCTGCCTCACGAAGCTGTGCCATCCCTCCATCGGCCCATTTCAATGCCGCTTTTGAAGAAATGACGACCGGGGTTCCCGGCTTACCATACATCACCGCATCAACCTGAGTCTGTTCACTGGTCTGGATAACCCGTTTGAATTCTATCTCCGCCGTATTCGACAATACGAAACCTGGATATTCCATTACCTTTCTTCTATTGGCCTGCACCTGCAAAGCCATGAAGCAAACGCAAAGCAAACATATATATCTGCATATCCTTTCCATACGCAGTACCTCCCATTTTACAATAAATTCTTTACACGTTCTATCAGTTCGTTTCCAAGCTCCGTTTTTACCTTTATATGTTCCAGCACCGCTGTCACAAACGGATTGCTTTCGAACACGCCACGCACTTCTTCAAAGTCGCGCACCTTTTCCTCACTGCTTCCATCTGCCCCGAATCCGGTCATGGAAGTCAACGAGAATTCCTTCTTGGCATCTTCGTACACCATTTTATCCAGTCCCACTACGGCTTCCTGCCACTGACGTACGATAGCCACGATGTCTGCCGCTGTAATCTTATCAGCCTGCAGGCTATAGAATTCAAGCATCTTTTCATACGCCCACGTCCATTCATACGTATAATAGTTGGCATGCATTTCCGCAAAACGGTCGTGTATCTCATCCACACTGTTCAAACGGTCGCACTCAATATCTTCCATCAGACGTTCTATCTCACTCTTCGGTGCAATCAGTCCGGAAATATCCACCCATTCTCCAGTTCCAATCGGCGTATCAGGAATCAGGCGAGCACGGATTTCTTCATCAGAAGCAAAACGAATGGCTTCCAGACGCTTGATGACAGAGTTTCCCAAGAATTTATGGATGGCAGTCTCATAAAACTTGATTCCCTTGTTCAATGCTGAATTCTTGATTTTCGCACTTTGATAAGAGTAAATCTCAGAAGTTTCCCCCGACACACGAGCCAATTCCTTCAAAATCTGCCGACCGGCCATCATCTTCTGAATGGTGTACGGACTCAACAAGTTATAATTAATCTGGTCCAAACGGTTCGGGTCTTTCCGCTGGTCACGTTTAGGCCACTTCTGCGCATCACGAATTGTACCTACACTCCGCAAATTGACACCCGGCACCAGATAAGTCGTATTCTTTTCCTCTATCAAATAAGAAAAAGGCAGATTCGAAGTATCCGGATGAGTGACATGACGTCCCATCACCAGCGAGAAGGCACCAATACGGGCTGGCCACAAGATATAAGAATCAGAAGTGGTCTTAGCACCTCGTTCCAATGCCCCCTGATGAATCGGCCCTAACTTATACATGTGGTTACTCTGGTTAGAACCTGAGCCTGCATTCATGAACGAAAACATGCCGGCAATGAGTAACGTAGACTTATGGTGCGTTACGGTAAAGGGTCCGGCAAAAATAGCACAAGCCTCTCCATTTTCCTCCTGACAATTACTGAAGAACAATGAATCAGAAGCCGAATAGGTATGCCCCAAATGACAAGCCTGCCCCACGAAACAACGTGTAAGCATCGTGCCATCTTCTACGTGTGAGCCACTTGAGATGATAAAATCATCACAAATCACTCCGTACCCAATATGCACCGGTGCATGCTCATTACTGTTGATGCTTCCATTCTTCAAACGGCCGGTTCCTTCAATCTGGCAATAATCCCCAATCCGTACATTCTTGATGTAACCGGCATTCACTATCATTACATGACTCCCGATAGTCCCTGTATCTGACGCATGTGACTCTGCATAAGACTCAATAATCTTTCGCATTTTGTCTATCAGCACCGGACGATGGCGGTAAAGTGCCATAATATAAGCCTGATGAGCAGAAAGACGGTCATGAATAATTACCTCACGTCCACCGGTTTCATTCAGAACTGAAACTTCCACTCCATTTCCAAAACGGCTATGGCAATCTACCAAAATGATGTCTACATTCTCGATAAACGTATCATGCCCTATCTCATAGTTAGCTATATAATTCTTTACATTCTCAATGTAACAATTATCACCCACCGTTACATTGTGTAAAGTAGCATAATACACACCAGAATGCTTAGCCATTCCACCAGCCAAGGTAAATTCTTTTTCAAAAACACCCAGCCGCACTTTTCCTGAGAAACGGGCATGATGAATATAATCTGTACGAAAATTATCAGCAACTTCGACTCCACTCCAATCGGAAGCAATACAATGCTGCGCCTCCAGTCGTGCGATTTCTTCTCTTGTCAGTAAACGATAGTGTTGTGTCATATTTTTGTCGTTATTCTTCGTCGTATGTCTGATATAAAAAATCATTGTAAGGATACTTCTGCACATGCAGTTCCTTTACCTTTTTATATAATAATTCACGGAACTGATCAATATTAGTCTTTTCACGTGCGGAAATGAAGATACAATTATCATTCAGTTTCGCCATCCAAGTATGCATCAGTTCCTCCAGCGTAATATTTTCTTTCGTCTTCGGAGTCAGGTCATCTTCTGCCTTTTCTACATACGTATAGGCATCTACCTTATTAAATACAATCATGCTAGGCTTTCCACCCGCGCCCAAATCAGCAATTGTTTTCTCTACCACCTGAATCTGCTCTTCAAAATCCGGATGTGAAATATCAACCACGTGTACCAGCAAATCCGCCTCACGCACCTCGTCCAGCGTAGACTTAAACGAATCGACCAAGTCAGTCGGTAATTTCCGGATAAACCCTACCGTATCCGAAAGCAAGAAAGGTAAATTTTCGATAATGACTTTACGTACGGTAGTATCGAGCGTAGCAAACAATTTGTTTTCTGCAAAGACCTCACTCTTGGCCAGCAGGTTCATCAAGGTCGATTTACCCACGTTGGTATATCCCACCAGGGCCACACGAATCATGCGTCCACGGTTCTTGCGCTGAGTAGACTTCTGCGTATCAATTTCAGCCAGACGCTGCTTCAGCAAAGCCATACGGTTCAAGATGATACGGCGGTCCATTTCCAACTGAGTTTCACCCGGACCACGCAAACCTACAGAACCTTTACCACCTCCGGCACCGGAACCACCACCCTGACGTTCCAAGTGCGTCCACAAACGCTGCAAACGCGGAAGCATGTACTTATACTGTGCCAGTTCTACTTGCGTCTTGGCATTGGCTGTCTGCGCACGCATCGCAAAAATATCCAGAATCAGTGAAGTACGGTCCAGAATCTTCACTTTCAGTTCATTCTCAATGTTACGGATTTGCTTGGCCGAAAGTTCATCATCGAAAATCACCATCCCGATTTCCGTCTCCTCGCTCTCATTCTGCAACTCCAGGTATTCTTTCACCTCTTGCAACTTACCTTTACCTACATAAGTCACCGAGTTCGGCGTATCCAGTTTCTGTGTAAAACGTTTTACTACCTCTGCCCCAGCCGTCTCAGCGAGGAAAGCCAGCTCATCCAAATATTCATTGGTCTTACGTTCATTCTGAGTCTGGGTTATCAAACCCACCAGCACAGCTTTTTCAGTCTGTGCTTCTGATATTACAAATTCTTTCATTCAGTGTAAATCTAATTTCTATACGGCACAAATATAAGCAAAAAGAGCGCATCTCTTTACAGATACGCTCTTTTATTTCTTTCTTATTTATTCAAATCCGGATTCATCAATTCTTCGCTTTGTGGAATCGGCCAGACATATCCGCTACTTTGCGGAGTAATCTGTGTTTTCCGTTCAAAGTTTGCCCCACGACGCAACACATCAATGCCTCGCATCGCCTCACCAATAAACTCCAGACGACGTTCGTTGTAAACCGCCATCTTCAAATCTTCACCAGACAAATGATCAATATCCAGCTGATTGCTTGTCTCCGGTAATGAACGGAATCTCACCTGTTTCAAATATTCTCTGGCAAGCTTTTCATTTTCAGTTCCACCCAAATTTACATAACACTCGGCCAAGTTCAACAATGTTTCCGCATAACGGAAAATCGGTGCCCAATCCAGTTTCTGTGCAGCATCCGTAAACTTCAGCAGCTGATTCTTTTCATTTTTCATCTGTACACGAGCATCATCAGCTGAATTGTAATTCGGCTTGCCCATGATACCGTTTTCCACGTCTACCCACAGAATTGTATTCTTAGCGTAATAATATTCTGCCAATCCTTGCTGGGTATTCGGACGATTTGTTTCCTTCATAGGCAAAGAGAATATGGTTTCATCCGTATAATAAGGAGCCTTGAACATATCTCCAAACTTGGAAGTCAGTTCGTATCCCGTCACCAGCTTACCTGCTTTTACCGCCTCTGTCCAATTGTTCATTGACATATATACACGCATTTTCAACATGTTGGCAGCAGCCTGTGTAGCACGAGTCACAGTCGATTCATCCGCTGTTGTTTTTACCGGCAACGCACTGATATTTTCCAAGTCCAAAAGAATCTGCTCATAAACCTCCTTTACTGTTGCACGTTTCAGAGCATTATGCTCTCCATCTTTTTCCGGAGTTAAACGTAAAGGCACAGATTTCGCATCCGGATTAATTACGTATGGTGTAGCATATAGATTATTCAAATAATAATAAGCAAATGCACGCACAAACTTTGCTTCTGCTTTGTACTGCTCATACTTTTCTCCAGCAACAGCTTTAGCGCCTTCCAATTCATCCAAAAAGATATTGACACGGTTAATGGCAGCGTATGCCATGCTCCAAGTCACCGTATTTTCTGCGTCTGTTTTGCCCACATTAAACTTATATGTATTGGCCAAAGTAATCAAGTTCGGGTCAGAATTTACAATATCTTCTCCACGGTTATCAAATACCAGATAGGTTTTTCCTCCCATGAAGGAATCCGACGCATCATTTTTTATCGAACCGTACAAGCCTAATACAGCTGCTTCCAAACGATTTGCATCATTATAAATATCTCCCGGCTCAATGTACAAAGGTGGTTCCTGATCCAAGAAACTACTGCTGCAACTACTCAACGTAGTTCCAGCCATCAATATAGCATATACAATATATTTTTTCATTCGAATCTGCTTTTAAAAATTCAACAATTAAAACGCCAAGTTTACACCAAATGTGTAGGTACGTGCCTGTGGCAAGGTATTTTTATCCGTACCCGGAGCCAGAGTAGCATTGGTCGTATTCGACATCACCTCCGGATCCATACCAGAATAGCCCGTAATTACGAACAAGTTCTGCACCTGTGCATATACACGCAACTTGCTGATACCGATGGCGCTCGCCCAGTTCTTCGTATTGAAAGTATAACCCAGTGAAATATTCTTCAAACGCAAGTAATCACCTTTTTCCACCCACTCGCTGATAGGCATGGCTGAACCATTAGAATAGTTATCGCCATACACTGGTTTCGGGAACATGGCATTCTTTCTTTCCGGAGTCCAGTAATTCTGAAGCACTTCCTTCGAGTTATTCCAATAACGCATATCGCTTACCGTAGCCTTTGTACCATTATAGATATAGTTTCCACCTGAGAACTGGAAGAACAAAGACAAGTCAAAATTCTTGTAAGAGAAATTATTGCTCCATCCACCATACCAAGTAGGCAACGTATTGCCACAAATTACCGGTTTCAGACTACCCTCATAAGGTGTTCCATCTTCAAGAATCCATTTTGCCTCTGAGGCATGATTATACAGCACACGTTCTCCATTCTCTCCATAGAACACACGGAACCCAGTTTCCGGATCTACTCCACCTGTCGGTGTCAGATACAACTGACCGATAGATTTGCCTGGTACTGTAATATTTGTAATTTCCAATCCACTGGCATCACCTTTGATAATATTATCCAAACCGTTAGCCAGAGATACAACCTTATTACGAGTAGTCGTAATATTAAAACTAGTATTCCATTTGAATGCACCGTCACGTAAAATATCCGCAGAAATCGTCAACTCTATACCTGAGTTCGTCATCTTTCCGGCGTTGGTTGTCAGGATATTTCCAGGAAGACCTTTTGAAGGAGCCTGCGGCACATCCAGAATCAAGTCTGAAGATTTCGTATAGAAATAGTCAAAATCAATATCAAAACGATCAAGTACACGTGCACTGAAACCTACGTCATACTTTTCTGAAGATTCCCATTTCAAATTCGGGTCAGCAATCTTACTCAAACGATAACTTCCCTGAGAACCATAATAATAAGGAGAATAGTACGAGCGTGAAGCGTAATCATCGATATTCGTATTACCCACTACACCATAGCTACCCTTAATCTTAAAGTCTTCAATCACATGCTTGAGCGGTTCAAAGAAAGCTTCTTCCGACACACGCCATGCAGCCGAAACACCTCCGAAGTTACCCCAGCGGTTATCCTTGCTTAATGCAGAAAGTCCATCACGACGGAAATTGATAGAGAACATGTATTTCGATGCAAAGTCATAGTTGATACGTCCAAAATACGAAACCATAGAACTTTTGGAAATACTTCCAGAAGCCGTTGCATTAGCAAAGGTACCTTGGAAATTTGTAAACTTGTCATCCTGCAATCCCGTACGAGCAGCATCCCATTCATTGTAGCTGCTTTCAGTAGCTTCCATACCTACCAGGAAATTGAAATGATGGCGATTAGCCGTAAAATCATACGTAGCTGTATTCGTCCAAGTCCAGATACTGCTATGTACTGCCGCATTAAATGCATATCCTCCATTATTCACACCATCTCCATGATTAGGTGACCAGAAACGGGAGTTTTCAATACGCGCATCGTCAATATTATACTGAGTTTTCAATGTAAGGCCTTTCACCGGAGCAACTTCCGCAAAGAAACTGCTCAAAATACGCGTTACGTCTACATTCGTCTTGTTACCCAGTTCCACCAAAGCAACCGGATTTGAGAAAGTATTCATCACTGCATTCGGTCCATAACCTAATACCCCCAACGAACGGTCATAATATCCTTTTCCATTTTCATCGTAAATAGGAATATTAGGAGAGTTAGCCAGCGCCATACGCGGAAAACCACCTACTGCAAAGTTTGAACCGTTACGTGCCGCATCCACCTGCGCCGTAGAACTTACGTTCACGCTTGAGTTCATACCAATCTTCAGCCAATCTGTCACGTTAGCCACAATGTTAGCCTTACCACCCAGACGTTTATAGTTATCGCCCACTACAATACCTTTCTGCGTATTGTAATTAGCCGACATATAATATTTCACTTTTTCCGTTCCACCACTTACTGCTACAGTCTGGTCTTGTGTAAACCCATTCTGAAAAATAGCGTCTGCCCAATTAGAGTCTACTCCCGGCATCAAGTTAAACGCCTTATCACCATAAGCAGGATTAGCTATGAATGTCTTATCCATAGCAGCCAGTTCTGCCGCTACATCTGTTCCGTATGCATTACGAACCGCCATGTTCTTAAAGTCTACATACTCCTGTGCATTCATCATATCAATAAACTTCGTCCGGTTAGAGAAACCGACAGAAGCATCATACGTTACTTTTGCTTTTCCGCTGCTTCCCTGCTTGGTAGTAATCAGCACGACCCCGTTTGCCGCACGTGAACCATACAAAGCTGCTGCTGCCGCATCCTTCAACACGTCAATAGAAAGAATATCGGCCGGATTAATGTCTGCCAACGCATTGGCATTACCCAATCCTCCGCCCAAATCACCCGACTGAATCGGCATTCCATCCACTACGTACAAAGGAGAAGTACCCGAAGTAATAGAGTTTACACCACGGATATGTACCACAGGAGCCTGACCTACTCCTCCAGAAGGAGTCGTTACATTCAAACCAGAGGCACGTCCCTGCATCATCTGGTCCAAACTTGTATTAGGCACGTCCTTTAAAGCATCGTTACGGATTGAAGCTACTGAAGCAGTTACCGTACGTGCGCTCTGCGTACCATACGCCACAACCACCACTTCTTCCAAAGCCTGCGCATCCGACTTCAACACTACGTTCACCACCGGTTTTACAGCTACTTCCTGGCTCTGCAAGCCGATAAAAGAAACTACTAAAGTTTTTGCCGAAGCCGGCACACCAGAAATTGTAAAGTTTCCATCAATGTCGGTCACTGTCCCTACAGTAGTACCTTTTACCAACACTGATGCGCCCACTACCGGCAATCCGTCTTCTTCCGACATCACATTACCGGTCACTTGAGAAACTTGGGCGTTTGACAGACCAATCCCCATCAGAAGAATGGCCATGAACAACGTCATTCTTTGTTTCATAAAATCTCTCTTTTAATTTAGTTAAGTTAGTCTAATACATTTATCACAAACGGGGCGCGAATGTAAGAAAATAAAGAGAAATTATAAAACAGTGGGCAATTTTACACTAAAATTTATCTATAAGGAGCAAAACGATATTAAAAGAGGTAAACAAATGGTTTTTAAGAACTTGCTTTTACTTCTGCAACCGTATAAAAAGTGAATACAAATAGAATAAAATTGCATTTATTTTGTATTATTAAGAAGTTCAATCTAACAAAAAGACCAATTTTTAAGCGAATAAGACGAAAAAGAGGTACATCCACATAGGATATACCTCTTTTTACGATTTTAGCTATAATAACGCTTATTCAGCAGAAGCTTTTACGAATTTTACTTCAAATTTAGCTTTATACTGAGTATTGCCTTCTACTGGCACAGTATCATCTTCTGTTGAAAGCTGATATTTTTTATCAGCCTTCTCATCAAATGCATACAACTTGTATGTTACCAGATAAGTAACATCATCAGTTGTAGTAGATGCCTTCGTAGCTGTTTCATCTACTTCAATGCCTACCAAATCCATGCAGACAGGATACTCTTTTTCTTCAGCAAATTTCTGAGTCATTCCAGTCGACAATTCTGTTGTGTTTACTTTCAGAGAAATCTCCTTACCAGCCAGGTATTCAGTTGTTAAGAATTGAGGATTCTTATGATTTTTATCTACTACAAACTGAATATGATCTTTTCCAGCCGCTTTCGACTTGCCAATAGTAGCAAAGAAACTAGAGATACGCACCAAAGAATTCTTTGTATAGTCTGGTGACGGATTTGCCTTTACTACCTCAAAATCTTTTGCTATTTCTACAGCAGCTAAAGCTCCTTCTTTATCGAATGTTCCTGCATACTCATCCTTCACCATTGTAGATGCCAATGAGTCACTCTTCCATTCATAATCAACGACCATAGAATATTGTGCATCTGTATAACCGGCACCATACAAATGGTCTTTCACTCCGTCTGCTACCTGCAATCCTAAAGAATACGTTTTCTGAAGCTCCACTGTGCTTTGGTTAAAAGTCACAGTAATCGGGCTGCTAACCTGTTTTTCAGCATCAAACACAAACTGATTGGCTGACAAGGAGAAAAAGTTATCATCATTAGCAGTTATTTTAACCGGTACATTTACAGCTTCAGAAAAAGAAGCTCTGTTCAACACAACATTAAAAGAAGTTTGCCCCGGTGACAACTGTTCAGAAACTGAACTGCTCTCAAAATAAGCTCCAATTGCATCCGCATCGGCTTCCGGGCTTGCCACTTCCGTATCTTCATAATCGCTGCATCCTACCATCATTACGGCAGGAGTCATCAATAATCCGAAAAAGAATTTATTTAATTTCATAATACTCTTAGTTTTAACTTTAATCCAACTTATTATTCTTCCACTGGTTTCGGCAATGTCCATGCAGGACTATCAGCAGGAGTCAATGCCTTATTAGCCTGAAGTTCTGCTTCTGGTATACGCCACAACAGAATATCATCAGTCGGTGCAATGTTAAATATACATTCTGCATTCGGGAAGCCGCATCCACGACGGTCTACTCCCTTGTTCAGACGCATTACATCGAACCAGATTACTCCTTCACCCCATAGTTCTATACGACGCTGGAAATAAACAGCTTCCTGAGGATTAGAAGCATAGTCAGTTAAATAAGCTTGCGATCCGGTTGACAGACGATTATTAAGCAATTCCTTGAAATATTTTTCACCTTCTGACTGATTTCCAGCTTCAGCGTATGCTTCTGCAGCGATCAGGTACATTTCCTCAATACGCATCAACACAATGTCATTAGCATTGATAGTAGTACCTACCACATCATTGTAAGGACCGAATTTTACCTGAGTGTAAGGCTTATAACCCTGCTTAGCCACAAAAGCAGCTTGTTCATCGGTCAAATATTTATCCTGAGCTTCAGCTGCTGCATCCAGCCACCATGATTTACGAATATCACTATCGTTGATTCCGTTATATAATTCCAAGCTAATCTGACGGCCACCTGAATAGTTTGCATATCCATAGTTCAAAGAACCCATGTGAGAAGGCCAGTTACAGATACCCGTATCCACTACGTCATCCGTTTCGCTGACAATGATACCCCACATCCAGTTTACTTCGTCCACACTCCAGAATGTCGGTTTTGCCACTTCATCACGAGAAGCAATTACAATACCCTCACTATTCGCAGCCTTAATAGCATTTGCCGCATCATCGGCAGCCTTAGCATATTCATGCATTGACAGATACATACGCGCACGAAGTCCGTATGCCACCGACAAACTGATATAACGTTTATCTGCACGTTTCACTCTGCCTTGTTCTGCATTAGTCAACAAACCAATAGCATTAGTCAAGTCTGATTCAATCTGTGCATATACTTCTTTTACAGAAGAACGTTTGCAACCATTTACAGAAGCATCTTCCGAGTTCTTTTCTGTAATCAGCGGTACACAAGGCTTGTCTTCATTGCCTTTATAATTAAACTGATACAGCTGTGCCATTACCCAATAAGAGAATGCACGTGCAGCCAGTCCCTGTCCCAAATAGAACTGTTCATTAGCATCCTCTGTTTTTTCGTCAATGCTTCCTACCACATTGTTGGCTGCAAAAACGATAGAATACAAGTCATTCCATACCATCTGTCCTTCCAAAGAAGTATTTTCACGGTCTTCGAATGTCAAGTCATATCCTGTCCAGTTATAGCCGTTATTATCGCTCACCACATCTTCTGTATTAGAATCCAGGCACAACATCACGGTAGGATAACCAATATCATTATGACGTTCAGCTCCCAATGCACTTGAGTTAGGAAAAGCTTGGTTGAAAGTAGAGAAAATCGCATTTACTTTTGCCACTCCACGTTCAGGATTCAATGTAGAAACTGTTTCCTTCTGAGAGTCAGTCACGATTCCTCCATCGGGTAATGTATCCATATCCTGGCAACCAGTCACGGCCAGTGCAGATACAAGCAATGAAGCAAAAATATATTTTGTTTTCATATCTGTTTCTTATTTATATTTTAATTAAAATGTAAGGCTGATACCTCCAGAAATTGTACGGATAGCAGTATAAAGTGATGTAGTAGCACTTGTATAGCTCTGACGTGGGTCAAGCCCCTTACGTGCAGAAAGTAATCCCACATTGTCGGCTGTGAAATATACACGCAGTTTTTCCAGCATCATCTTGCGAACCAAGCTAGACGGGAGTGTATACCCTATAGTAATATTATTTACACTCAAATAGTTAGAGCTTGTAAGCCAACGAGTAGAAGTAGAGTTTGTATACTTATCCTGTGCATTCAGACGAGGTACATCCGTATATTTATTTTCCGGAGTCCATGCATTGTAAATATCCTTATGCCAGTTCTGTCCGTCACCTTTTCCGGCCATCATGAAACGATAACCTGAGTCATAAATCTGACCACCCAACTGATAAGACAACTGAATAGAAGCATCAAAACCGTAAACCTGTACAGAAGTACCCAAGCCACCGTATACCTTCGGCATCAAGTTGTCTGTGGCTACCTTGTTTGTAGTCTGAGCTAATGCATAATTGTCTGTTTTATACAACTCACCCTTGTCATCTTTTGCCCAATACTGAGCCAAACCAGTTTCAGGATCTACACCAGCATAATCTACCAAGTACATACGGTACATTGATTCACCTTCTTCGTAAATGTAGTTTCCATCAATCAACTGACCATCCAAGTCCGGATGCAGCTTGTTGATTTTATTTTTGATGAAAGTTGCATTCAAGTTCACATCCCAAGTAAAGTTTTTCTGGTTGAAAATCAAATAAGTCAAATCCAATTCAAAACCAGAGTTAGTCATAGAACCTACGTTCATCGGGATAGAAGTATAACCCACACTTCCGGCAACAGGTTTATTGTAAAGCATATCACTTGACTTACGACCGAAGTATTCAGCCGATCCGTTCAAACGGTTATTGAACAAAGCAAAATCAATACCCACGTTGTACGAAGTTGAAGTTTCCCAAGTCAAATCGCGATTACCTTTTGCAATCATCGTACCATCAGAGAAAACCCCGTCAGCACCTGTCATATTATACTGGTCTTGCCATGGATAATAGTTCTTACTTGAACCACCCACTGTATATCCACCAGCGAACAAGATATCATCATTACCCTGCTGGCCGAAAGAAGCTTTCAGTTTCAGCATGTTAACCCAAGCAATATCTTTCATAAAATCTTCACGTGTAATCATCCAAGCTACACTGGCAGCCCAGAAGTCACCCCAACGATTCTCAGGAGCAAAACGAGAAGAAGCATCACGACGGTAAGAAACGTTACCAAAGTATTTGTCATCATAAGAATAGTTTACACGACCAAAGAAACCTTCAGTTGCATAAGTCAACTTCATACCGCTGGCAGTCTTCTTATCAATCGTATTGCTGATATAAAAGCTTTCAGGATCATACAAGTTCTGACCAGAACCAGCCAGTTCCGTATATTCGTATGAATAACCATCATAACCAGCAGTAATATCAAAATGATGTACATCTTTCACTGCAAACTGATAGTTAGCTACATACTGCTGGTCGAAACCGAAAGTACGCATAGCAGCCTGATAAGCATTACCTCCATAAGAAGCACTCTGACCCATATATGCGTTGCCCAAATCATTGTAACGGGTATTGTCGATATTCATACCAAAGCGTGCACTGATAGTCAGGCCTTTAATCGGAGTCAATTCAGCAAACCAGTTTGCATTCAACACGTCAGCCAAATATTCAGTCTTGTTATAAATAAGGTCACCTGCCGGATTGGCAATAGACATAAAGGCACGTGATGAAGGACTGCTTACGCCGTCACCATAATCATACACCTTACGACCATTCAGTGTCATAATCTGTTTGTCAGCTCCACGCACATACATCGGATAAACCGGTGCAATGTTATTGGCAATATAGAAAGCGTTACCAGAAGATGATGTATTATCCTGATCGCCCGGATAGTTACTCTTTGAGTTTACATAGTTCATGTTGGCACCCACTTTCAACCAGTCTGTTACCTTGTAGTCACCTTTCAAACGACCACTGAAACGAGTCAAGCCAGAGCCTTCAATTACACCCTGATCATCCAAATAGCCGAAAGCCATATAGAAAGTAGACTTGTCGTTACCACCAGATACATTCAAGTTATATTCCTGACGAAGAGCAGTTCTAAATGTTTCATCGGCCCAGTTATCCGGAGTATAATAATAGCCATACTCATCAGTATAACCCAATGTCGCATTCGGATTCAGCAAACCGTTGCTACCAATCAGCAACTGGCCTTCAGGCACTGTATAAATCTGATAACCGACACCACCATTTCCGGCAGAAAGCAAAGTATTGTTAGCAGCGACGTTGGCAGCTTGCGGAGTCATACCATTAGTCTGTACATAGCCATTATAAATAGCTTCATAAGCTTTTTCCAGATAATTCTTTGAACTGGTCAACACATCATAGTTCTTTACTCCACGAGAGTTGGCACCCCATTTTGCATCGAAATTCACACGAGCCTTGCCAGAAGTACCTTTTTTAGTAGTAATCATGATAATACCGTTTGCACCACGCGCACCATACAATGCTGTAGAAGCCGCATCCTTCAATACCGTCATTGATTCAATATCTGCAGAGTTGATAGATGACAAGTCTCCATCATAAGGCACACCGTCCACTACATACAGCGGATCTGTTCCGGCATTGATTGATCCGACACCACGGATACGTACTTTCGCATCTTCACCCGGCTGACCGTTATTACTTAAAATCTGCACACCTGCCACAGCTCCAGCCAATGCATTTGAAACGTTTGACACCTGACGTTTCTCAATCTTATCAGCTTTCATCACTGCTGCAGAACCTGTAAATGACCCTTTGGTAGAAGTACCATACGCAGTTACCACAACTTCATCAAGCACTTCCGCATCAGATTTCAACACCACTTTTACGATTGGCTTAATCTTCACTTCCTGCGACTGCATTCCGATGAAAGAAAT
>ULNI01010925.1_pt1 | contig 98754 bp, 59 predicted proteins | sample 1951881 | NCBI WGS metagenome assembly ULNI01 (sample SAMEA4835573, study PRJEB28245) | human gut metagenome | biome: gut microbiome; material: fecal sample | place: Denmark | collected 2008
GTTGTTCATCAATATCATCTTGACAGGTGCCTTTTGCTCCATCACCGTACCCAATTCTTGCAAGTTCATCTGCAAACCACCGTCGCCCATGAAAACGCAGACGGTACGGTCGGGACGGCCGAAAGTGGCACCAATGGCGGCAGGAAGGCCGAAGCCCATCGTACCCAATCCGCCGGAAGTGACAATGCTGCGCTCGCGGGTATATTTGAAGTAGCGGGCAGACATCATCTGGTTCTGGCCTACATCGGTCACCAGGATGGCTTCGTTGTTTGTAGCTTCGCTCACGGCACGTACCACCTCACCCATGCTCAGTTCGCGAGTCGTGCGATGGAGTTCAGGACGGATTACTTTCTCCTCCTCTACTTCCTCGTAAGTACGGAAGCTGTCGAGCCATTCCTGATGGGTAGCGGGCTTCAGCAGTTCGGTAACAGCAGGAAGCGTCTGCTTACAATCGCCCAACACGGCTACGTCGGTCTTGATGTTCTTGTCTATCTCGGCAGGGTCGATATCGAAGTGAATGATTTTAGCCTGCGGGGCATAAGTAGCTACGTTGCCCGTCACACGGTCATCGAAACGCATACCCACGGCTATCAGCACGTCGCACTTATTGGTATTGATGTTCGGTCCCAGATTGCCGTGCATGCCCAGCATACCTTTGTTCAACGGATGATCGGAAGGAAGGGCCGAAAGTCCCAGCAAGGTACGTCCGGCAGGCAATCCGGCTTTCTCGATGAAAGCTCGAAGTTCGGCCTGGGCATTACCCAGCTCTACCCCCTGCCCCACGAGTACCAACGGGCGTTCGGCGGCATTGATGAGGTCGACTGCCTCGCGGATGGCTTCCATATCCATATCGGGCACGGGCTGGTAGCTGCGAATATAGTCGACCGTCACGGGAGCATATTCCATCTTGTCTACCTGCGCGTTCTTGACAAAGTCGAGCACCACAGGGCCCGGCCGACCGCTACGGGCAATGTAGAAGGCGCGCGCCACGGCCCAAGGCACATCTTCGGCCCGACGGATCTGGTAACTCCACTTGGTGATGGGTTGCGTGATGCCTACGAGGTCCACTTCCTGAAAGGCATCCGTACCGAGGAAACCTGTACCCACCTGCCCGGCAATAACCACGATGGGCGTACTATCTATCATGGCGTCGGCAATGCCGGTGATGGTATTGGTGGCACCCGGCCCACTGGTCACGAGGCAAACACCTACCTGACCCGACACACGGGCAAAGCCCTGTGCGGCATGGGTAGCCCCCTGTTCATGGCGCACCAGGATGTGGTTCAACGTCTTCCGATGATCATATAAGGCATCGAACACGGGCATGATGCTACCGCCCGGATAGCCGAATATCGTTTGTACCCCTTCGTGCTCCAGGGAGCGCATCAGGGCTTCTGCGCCTGTAATTGTATCTTTCATTTCTTTAATGGATAATGGAAGAATTGAAAATGGAAAATTGTCTGCGAAATCACAAGACTATCAATTCTCCATTTTCCATTCTCAATTTTCAATTATATAATTCTCACCGCTCCCTTGTCTGCCGAGCTCACCAGGCTGGCGTAGGCCTTCAACGCCTTGGACACCTCGCGGTTACGAGTGACAGGCGTCATGGGACGTGCCGCCAGTTCGGCATCGGTCAGCCGGACGTTGATGGTGCGGTTGGGGATGTCTATCTCGATGATGTCGCCGTCCACCAGCTTGCCGATGTTGCCGCCGGCTGCCGCTTCGGGCGAGATGTGGCCGATGCTCAGGCCCGACGTACCGCCGCTGAAGCGCCCGTCAGTAATGAGGGCACACTCCTTTCCCAAGTGACGAGACTTGATATAAGAGGTGGGATAAAGCATCTCCTGCATGCCGGGGCCGCCCTTGGGACCTTCGTGGGTGATGACCACCACGTCGCCACTCTGCACCTTGCCGCCCAAAATTCCTTCGCAGGCAGCTTCCTGAGAGTCGAAGACTTTGGCAGGGCCAGTGAACTTCCAGATGCTTTCGTCCACACCAGCAGTCTTAACCACACAACCATCCTGTGCGATGTTTCCCTTCAGCACAGCCAGGCCGCCGTCCTTGCTATAAGCATGCTCCAAGTCACGGATACAACCCTCGGCACGGTCGGTATCGTATTCCTTATAAAAGTTGTCCTGCGAACCCAGCTTCAGGTTGAACTTGCCGCCGGGAGCACTGGCGTATTTCTTCAGCGCCTTCTTGCAGACGTTGGGGCTGGTGATGCAATACTGGTCAATCTCTTCGGCCAGCGTCAGGCCGTCCACGCGCTTCACGCTGGTATCGACGAGTCCACCCTTGGCCAGCTCGGCCATGATAGCTACGATACCACCTGCACGGTTCACGTCCTGTACATGGTACTTCTGCGTGTTGGGCGCCACCTTGCAGAGACAGGGCGTCTTGCGCGACAGCATGTCGATGTCTTCCATCTTGAAGTCGGCCCCCGCCTCATGAGCCACAGCCAGCAGGTGGAGTACCGTGTTGGTCGAGCCACCCATGGCGATATCCAGCGTCATGGCGTTGAGAAAAGCCTCGCGGGTTGCGATGCTACGTGGCAACACGCTCTCGTCACCGTCCTCGTAGTATTTGTAAGCGTTCTCCACAATCAACTTGGCGGCGTCCTTGAAAAGCTTCTTGCGGTTCTCGTGCGTAGCCACGATGGTGCCGTTGCCCGGCAGGGCCAGGCCGATAGCCTCGTTCAGGCAGTTCATGGAATTGGCGGTGAACATGCCCGAGCAACATCCGCACGTAGGGCAGGCATGCTGCTCAATCTTGGCCACGTCGTCGTCGCTCACCGTCGTGTCGGCCGACTTGATCATGGCATCTATCAGGTCGAGGTGCTGTCCCTTCCATTCGCCCGCCTCCATCGGTCCGCCCGAGACGAAGACGGTGGGTATGTTCAGGCGCATGGCTGCCATGAGCATGCCCGGCGTTATCTTGTCGCAGTTGCTGATGCACACCATGGCGTCGGCCTTGTGGGCGTTGACCATGTACTCCACACTGTCGGCAATGATGTCGCGCGAAGGCAGGGAGTAGAGCATGCCGTCGTGTCCCATGGCGATGCCGTCGTCGATAGCGATGGTATTGAACTCGGCGGCAAAGCAGCCCAGTTTTTCAATCTCTTCCTTGACATACTGACCGATTTCGTGCAGGTGGACGTGACCGGGTACAAACTGCGTGAACGAATTGACGATGGCAATGATGGGCTTTCCCATCTGCTCGCGCTTCATGCCGTTGGCCACCCACAACGCACGTGCCCCGGCCATGCGGCGACCCTGCGTACTGAACGAACTGCGTAACTGGTGTTTCATCTTTGTTGTTCTCCTTTCAATGAAAAAAGCCTTTCTCATCAGTGAGAAAGGCTTCAATAATTATCTTCCGACGTATGAATACATACACAAAACCTTTCTCACGCTCTTGATTTCAAGACCACGACGCGAATAATATGCAGGACTGCCAGGTTAATGGATGTATGTAGCATCATATCTTTCTTATCTCTTTAAAATTGGTAATTCTATTATCTTTTGTTGCTTAACGTGATGCAAAGGTAAGGGCTTTTTTATAATATCCAAACAGTTTGAAGAAAAAAATCATATTTTTCTATAGAATCGTAAGAAAAGAGCAAAGAAAACTCTCCTTTTATCATCAGCAAGTTCATCAAAGCAGCCATCATGCCAACTTTATTTCCCAAGATGCGACCTCTTTGTTCATGCCTTTCGTACACAATATTCCCCACTGCCTACGAGTTTATTTCAGTTTATCCATAATAAACTGACAGTTTAACAATGATAAACTGAGAGTTTAATACGATTAAACTGGAAGTTTAAAGCGACTAAACCAGGAGTTTAAAATGACTAAACTCAAGAAAAACAAAAGAGGACCGGCTCCCTGCGTCCGATCCTCTTTGCCTAACAAAAAACCATTAAAAATTACCAGCCAGCATGTTCTTTCTTATGTTCGTAAGAATCGGCCTGGCGTACACGATCGCCATTGTAGTTCCATACGATTTCATCAGTGTATTCCTTGCCATCGGAGGTGATGACGGCCTTGAGCACGTTGCGTCCTTCGGCCAGAGTCACTTTATCGAAAACGTAGTGGACATCGGTATAGCCCTTGCGGATGCCTTCCAGCTCCCGGCCGTTCAGGTAGACGCGGGGCGTGCCGAGGTTAGAGTAAACGGTCACGGAAGTCTCCTTGCGCTCGCGCTCCGTGTTGCGGCGCTGCGTCAGGTAGAGCACAGGTTCCTTGCTCCAGTTGGCCTTGTACCAGTAGAAAGAGTCCTTGCGCGTCTTGCGATCGAAGGTGATGAGCCCCTTCATATTGCGCGCATCCACGCCGCCGCGCTTCCACATGGGCACGGCAAAGTCGAACGTATTCCACAGGTAGGATGCCAGGATGTAGGGGTGCTGGGCGATGATGCTCCACTGGTACTCGTGCGTCTTGGTCTGGAAAGTCTCGGGATAGAAGTCACTGCCCCAGTTCAGGGCATCTCCCAGTATCTCCGTCTGATGCTCGATGTTGGCGTCCGCACCATATTCGGTCAGCATCAGCCGCTGCCAGGGATATTCCTTCTCCATCTTCTCGACCCAGGGCTTGATATCCTGTATCTTCTTCTCGTACCAGCCGAAGTAGCGGTTCATGCCCTGTATGTCGGTATTCTCGTTGACTGGATGCTCCACATGGCCGTAGCCGTTGACGGCCACTGTATAGCGATCGGGGTCCTCGAGCTTGCAGAGGTCGTGGACAGACTGCGTGAGCGCCGCCGTATAGCCGTGCGGATGGTAGACTTCGTTGTGGATGCCCCACACGTAGATGGAGGGGTGGTTGAAGCTCTGGCGTATCAGCTCGCGCATCTGCTGGTGTACGTTGTCCCACTCCTGCCCCGTGACGCGGTTCACGAAAGGAATCTCGGCCCAGATGACGAGGCCCAGCGTGTCGCAACGCGAGTAGATGTAGTCCGACTGCTGGTAGTGAGCGAAGCGCACGGTCGTGGCTCCCACCTCCATAATCTGTGCCAAGTCGAAGTCGTGTTCCTTGTTGGTCAGCGCGCTGCCCAGTCCCCACCAGTCCTGATGGCGAGTAACGCCGTACATGGGATACTTCTTGCCGTTCAGGAAGAAGCCCTTTCCTGCTATGGCTTCGTACTTGCGCAAGCCCAGGGGCTGCACCACCTCGTCGATGACCTGCCCGTCCTGCTTCAGGCGCGACACCACCTTATAAAGATAAGGATCTTCCCGTCCCTGCCACAAGTGAGGATTGCTGATCTTGAAATGGGAGACATAGCTCTGCACACCCTGAGGTGTCAGGTCGAAAGACTGGCGATGCGTCTTGACCAGCTTGCCTTCGCGGGTATAAATGGCATTCTCCAGCTCCAAAGGAACCGGCGCCAGCGTGGCATTGTCCAGCTTCACCTTGACAGACACCTCGGCCGATTTCTTCGACACATTCTTCTGCGTGATGTACACACCCGGCGAAGCGCAGTCGTTCACCACGATGTTGCAGGGTTCGGTTACCACCAGCCATACAGGACGGTAGATGCCGCCATAGACACCAAACAGGCCATGGTTGACCGGTATCACGTCAGGCCGCGCCGTGTTATCGGCCTTCACCACAATTTCATTCTCCTCACCATACTTAACCTGTGCGCCGATTTCGCAAACGAAAGCCGAATAGGCCCCCTTGTGCGTCCCCACCAGATAGCCGTTAACATAGACCTCGGCACACGAGCCCACGCCCTCGAAGCGCAGGAAGATGCGCTTGCCTTCCAGCGACTTGGGGAAGACATGCTGTTTCCGATAATAGGCCACGCCGGCATAGAAACTGTTGGTCTTCTTCTGCATGTCGTCCGCATTCCAGGTGTGGGGCACGGTCACCTTCTCCCAGTCGGCATTCCACTTGGCTGCCACCTGCATGGCATCCGCCGCAAACGGCCCTTTCTTGAATTCCCACCCGTCGTTGAACGACGTCACATCGCGGGCTTCCGCCTTCGGTGCAAAACCCAGCAAGCATATCAGCCATACAACTGACAACAATATAGTCTTCTTTATTATCTGTGTTTTCATGGTCTTCTATTTTAACTTAATCAGCACTTTCTGCTAAACGACAAATCTGACATCCTGCCATCAGGAAAGCACCTACGCCATAGACTTCAGTCATATCGCGGGTCACCTTACACGGGTCGGCGCCGATAGGTTGAACATATCCCAACTTACCGTCGGCATCGACTGCATCAACCAATGCCTTCCAGCCCTTTGCTACAACTGGCAGGAATGTAGCTTTATCGAGTAATCCCTCGTTAACTCCATAAGCCAAAGCATAAACGATGAAACCTGTAGCACTTGTCTCGGGCGAAGGATAAGATTCAGGATCGAGCAGGCTGGCATGCCAATATCCGTCCGGACTTTGCAAGCCGGCTACACGAGTGGCCAGTGTGACAAACAGGTCCTGGTAGAATTTGCGCGAAGGTTCGTCACCAGGAAGCGCCTGAAGAATCTCGGCCAATCCTCCCAAGACCCAACCGTTACCCCGTCCCCAAAACACCTTTTTACCATTGGCTTCCCGCTTGTCAAAATAACGGCGGTCACGGTAGAACATTTGTTCCTCTTTGTCATACAAGTAATCGTAGGTAGCCTTATATTCCCTATTTAAAAAGTTCAGATACTTCTTGTCAAGCGTTTGTGCATAGAGCTTGGCATAGACGGGAGGTGCCATGAACAGTGCGTCGCACCAAGACCAACGGTTCAACGTTTCTTGGCGGCTGTAGTCCAGCTCCAACGTCGTCTCGGGCAGATTATCCACTACCCAATTGGCACGCGCCATCACAGGAGCTATCATCTTTATCTCACCATACTTCCGATACAAGTCAATAAACGATTGACCTACAGCTATGAAATCTGCATGATACATCCACTTACCTACTTGAAAATGATTCTTCCGACCAATACGGAGTAACCATTGATAGTAAGAACTGTCACCGCCTTCCTTTTCCGTCAGTTCGGCCCAGTCTATCATCCCCATATAGAGTGCTGCGTGAGTCCAGTCCAAGTCATCGTGTTCGGCCTCTTTATTAGGATTGGCTATTTGCCAATCAGCTACCCGTTTCATCCAAGACTTCACTTCAGCTTTGTCAAATTTAGGCTGAGCTACCATCTGTGAAACTGTAACTAGCCACAAGATTACACATAAACTTATACTTTTCATCATACTAAATGTTTTTCTTTAGATATCAACTATATATAAATCAGGTTAGAAGTTCTCTTTTTCTTAAAATAAAAACGGACTCAATATATTACAATCAAGTCAAAGCATCCCGATATTTGTCCGTTTCTGACGTTTTTTCTTTTGTTTCAAGTTTAATGACAAACGGTTCACCCGGATCTTTATCCGGCATATCCACATTGTATTCATTACGAGCTGTTTCGGTGATTTTCACATCATTCCCTCCATTTACAGTCACTGCCTTAACAATTTCAGTACCAACAGGAGTCTTTACAACCAAATGCTTGGAATAAGGAGGATTGAACACAACCATATATACATCCTTGCCCTTGCGGGTGTAGTATCCCCACGCCTGCTTCTCCCAGCCGGAATAGTCGCAACCATAGATACACTCGCCATACTTCTTCATCCAGCGGCCGATGCTTTCTGCCAGCTGCTTCTCTTCTGGACGGAAATCACCGTCGGGCTGGGGGCCGAAGTTCACCACCATGTTACCTCCCATCGAAACGGCATGAACGATTCGTTCCAGCACCTCCAGAGGCGTCTTCACATAGCTCAACGTCCAGTCCTTGTGATACCCCCACTGGTTTTCGGGCACGGTCATGCAGGCTTCCCAATCCCAGCGGGTCACCTTCAGGTCCTTCACCGGATCGGGCAGACGACGCTCGTACCCCGATTCGTAATCCCCCATCAGATGTCCGTTACTATCGAAATGACGTTTACCATAATCATCAGCACGTAAACGACTGTTGATAGTAACGCCCGGAACCAGTTCCTTCAACATCTTCTCGACATGAGCTGTCCACCAGCCGTTTTTCTTAATGCTGACATCCCACGTTCCATCAAACCAAAAATCTTTAACAGTCGGGTAACGAGTGGCCAATTCTTTCAGTTGGTTATCTGTAAATTCCAGAAATCGGTTAAATGCTTCCTCATCTTCTTTTGACTGGATATCATAGCGATAGTCAGGATGGCTCCAATCCATCACCGAAAAATAAAAATGTACATCGATACCTTCATCATTATAAGCTTTTACCAGTTCTCCCAATATATCTTTCTTATAAGGAGTCTGTGCTACTGTATATTTCGTATATTTACTGGGCCAAAGACAAAATCCTTCGTGATGCTTGGTAGTAATCTTCACATACTTCACTCCCATTTGTTTGGCCATCTTCGCCCAAGCCCTGGCATCAAAGTTTTGTGGATTCCATTGATCCATCAGCTTCATCCATTCCTCTGAAGGGACCTTTGCCCATGCCTTCAACCATTCAGCTGCACCATTATATACTTTTCCATTCCATTCTCCACCAGGAATAGCATAAAGCCCCCAATGTATAAAAGCACCCAACCTATTGTCACGGAACTTCCGCATAGCAGCATCGCTACGCTTCCCTAAACGATCGGCTCCATACTTTAACTGGATTTCCTGATCGGCAGGCAATAGTGTCGTCCGATCCTGTGCATGGACACTTCCGACGCAATAAAAGTAACTACAAAATAAAATTGCCCAAAGCTTATTCATAATATGCGATAAAAGTTTCTGGATGCAAAAAAAGCCAATTTCAGCCGTGAAGGCTTACTCTATTCGCCATTTGTTTTATCCAAATCGCTTATTTCGCTTTATTTTTTATGTTTTGTGGCAAACGAAGTAGGTGTCTCCCCAAACACCTTCTTAAATGAATTGGTAAAATAAGCCTGACTCTCAATGCCAACTTGCATCATTACCTCACGCATCGTCAGATTTTCCTCTATTATCAAACGAGCAGCCTTACGCAAACGGCAATTCAGCACAAATTCAACAACCGATTTACCTGTCAAACCTTTTACTTTGGAGTACAGCTTACTCCGGCTCATTCCCAACTCTTCAGCAATCTGATTGACATCCATCTGAGGTTGATCCATGTTGGTTTCTACAAAATCAACAAACTGTTTTAAGAAACGATTATCCTGTTCGTTGGTAACCAATTCGCTGGTATCTGCATAATAATTCTTCGCATAATGTTCCTTCAATTGTTGCCTGTTACGAAATATGTTCAGCAATGATAGTTTCAGATAAGTCAGATCAATCGGTTTCTCAAAATAAAGATCAGCTCCAGAGTCCACTCCTTCGATTTTACTTTCAAGGCTCGTCTTAGCGGTTAGTAAAACGACAGGAATATGCGATGTATTCAAATCCTTCTTAATATCATTACACAATGAAACGCCATCTTTATTAGGCATCATGATATCACTAATGACTAAGTCGAATTCCAATTCCTCCATCTGCCTCAAAGCTTCCAATCCATCTCCGGCCTGTACTACCAGAAAATCATCGGCCAACGCTTCAGCAATCAATGCACGCAAATCCGCATTGTCTTCTACTAACAAGATTTTTTTCTTATTCTCATTCTGCAATCGTTCCTCCACATTTTCTACAACATCTGTATTTTCTTGAGAGGCAACAACTTTTGCGTCAGAAACTTCCACTTGTTGTTTCTTAAAGTCAGAATCGCGAAAAAGCGTTGTATCCAAAGGCAGGCGGACTACCATATCTGTCCCCTTATCCCTCTCACTATAAATTGTAATGGAACCTTTTTGCAGTAATACCAGACTCTTAACCAATGCCAGGCCTATACCCGTACCTAGATGTGAATCCGCATTAACGGTATTCACTTTATAGAAACGCTCAAAAACGCTACTGATTGATTCAGCTGAAATACCAACACCCGTATCGCTTACCACTAAGCTAAAAGCATTATCTCCACAACTTCCTACCGTAAAACTATTATTGTGTTCTGAAACAAAGGGTTCACCGGGTCCTCTGATTTCCAAACAAATAGAGCCTTTCTCGCGTGTATATTTAAATGCATTATTCAACAAATTCATAACAATCTTTTCCACAACATTCTTATCCGCATACACAAAAGCTGGCAGATCTTTGTCAAAAATCATCCGAAAATCGATATTCCGCTGTTTCGCATAGTCTGCAAAGTCATTGCCAATTTCCTGCACCATCCGATTGATATCCAACTGCTCCAGTTCTAATTTCATCATACCATTCTCAACAGTCCTGAAATCCATCAGTTCATTCACCAGATTCAACAGCCGCTGTACATTACCATTCAAAATACGATAATAATATTCCTTCAGTCCCTCACGTCTTAACTTATCCAACGCAGCCAGAATCAATGAAAGAGGAGTCCGGAAATCATGCGAGATGTTAGTAAAGAAACGCAGTTGTGCCTGATGTATCTGTTCCTTCTTATCACGTTCTACACTTTCCTGATAGAGTAACATTTTAAATTTCTTTTTCTCAGAAAAATGTCGGTAGACTGCATAAACTACTCCTGCAATTATTAACAAATAGAGCAAATAAGCAGGCCAACTGAACCAAGGAGCCGTTTTTCTGACAACTTTAACAACAGTAGGATATTCACTCCAAACCCCATCATTGTTGGCTGCATAAACCTCAAAATAATATGTACCTGCCGGCACCTTCGAATACATGGCTGTTCGATTCTGGGCATTGACCGTTATCCACGTATCATTATATCCTCGCAACCGATATTTAAAACGATTCTTTTCCGGAATATGATAACTGTCTGAAGCAAACTGAAAGCCAAAGTTTGTCTGATCATAATCCAGTACAACTTCACGAACTGAATCATTGAGCCTATATTCCGGACGTACAGACTCATGATCTATGAAGAAATCAGAAATTACCGCTTTCGGTTTATAAGAATTATAAGAAATCTTTCTAGGATCTACGGATGTAAATCCATCTGTTCCACCAAAATACAATGTGCCGTCCGCCCCTTTCATGGAGGCCAACGGATAATACACCTGTCCCTGTGTGTTTTCTCCTTTGTCAAACCGTGCCAAATGATTTTGTGCTATATTATAACAATACAAACCGTTGTCTGTCCCCATCCATACATTTCCTGCATCATAGCACAACGTATAAATGGAGTAAATATTTTGCTGCAATACATTTTTCATGTTCATAAACTGCAAGGAGCTTGTATCAAATTTCACAAGTCCATTACCAATAGTACCAATCCAGATATTACCAGAATCATCCAAACAGAAAGTAAACAACCCCCAATAAGTAGAATCATTAGGCATCATTTTCTCCACTTTCTTCGTATGAACATCCATACAATATAATGCTTCATTACTGATAGCCCACAACTTATTTTCGCCCTGTCGCTGAATATCAATTAAATAATTGGTATTATCGTCCAATTCATAATGCACAAAGGAACGAGTCTGAAAAGAAAAATAAGAAACAACCGGTTTCGGATGTTGATAAGCTATCCACAACCCGGAATCCGCCTCCTGTACCACTTTTCTCATATCATTTACCAGCAACGACTGCTTGTCATTTTTGTCATGTCGATAATGCGTCATATTTCCCCGCCTGATATCATACATATCCAGCCCTTCTCTAAAAGTTGCAATCCACAACCTTCGATCATTATCCAACACCAATGATTTCACATTACTCAAAGGTGTCTTTCCTTTATCAACAAAAGGCATAATCTGTCCTGTTGATACATCCATCAGGTTAAGGCCTCCGCCTTCCGTACCAATCCAAAGGCTGTTACCATCTTCAGCAAATGCACTTACCGGAGCGTAATTCAATCCTCCCGCCTTGGGTGTCCATGATCTGAACGCATTGCTTTCATTTACATTCACGCAACACAATTTACCCGAATACATTCCAATCCATACATTCGACTGCCTGTCACCATATATATCCCAAACTGAATTATTAGGCAGACTGAACGGATCAGAACGGGAATGTTTGTAATGAGATAATTTTCCATCCTCTGTATCAAGTATATAAACTCCGTCCATGGTTCCCATCCATACCTGCCCTTCATTATCTACATAAAAAGAACGGAGAGAAGACCCGTCATATTCCGAAAGAGGTTTAAAGCGTTTCTTTACTCGGAATGTTGTCAAATCGATCTGATACAGCCCCTCTTTATTTACAAACACCCACAAGCTTCCTTTGCAAGCTTGTGCAAAACGTATATTTCCCTCTGTATCAGGAAGTACATAACAAAGTTCGAACTGTCCCTCTGTATAGTTAAAGCGATAAATTCGCTGTTGGACAAAGCTATACAGATCCTGATGATAGGCACAAAAAGCGACATTACTATAATCTATTTTTTTCCCGTCATATAATGGAGCCGAGAGTTCACCTGTATTCACATCCAACTGATGCCATAAAGTCTGTACTCTCACCCACAAGCGATCCATGTTATCTACCATTACCGTAGACACAGGATCGTATATCCACTCAAAACGGTCTGTAACCGATTCGTAACGATAGATTCCATTGTTCGTATTCACATACAGACAACCCGACGAATCGGATGCCATATTCTTGAAAAGCCATTTCTGAGTCGGTTGCAGCTTTGCAAAATATGGATAATATTTTTTATAGTGATAGCCATCAAAACGATAAAGTTCATAGTCCATCATTACCCAGATAAAACCGGTCTGATCCTGCTCAATCTCTTTCACACCATCGTAATAAAAACCACCTTCAGGAGACATCGTTCTGAACCGATAGTTAGCGTTTGCCGAAAAAGTATCCAAGACACAGACCAACAAACCAAGGAATAAAAGAATTTTCGTTTTCATAAAAATATCACCATTACTATAAATCCATATATGTAATCTCACTCTATCCTAATAAAGGAAGCCGTACAAAAACGACATACCCACCATTCTTGTACGGCTTTCATCTTTCTGACTTCAGCCTGTCAGATTCCTGTATCGACCGGATTTTCATCCGGAAAAAGAGGACTATAAAGAACTGTACGCTTCAACACTTGAAGCTTGCCATTCTTCACGAACTCCTCTCCACGTTCGGACAAATGCTGCACCATGGCAGCACGAAGTTCTTCTAACCGCTCGTGGTATTTTTTATCATTTACCACGTTCTTCATTTCGTGAGGATCACTCTCCAAGTCGAACAATTCTTCTGCCCCAGTATGGAAACGCCATACGTACTTGATCTTCCCGTCGGTCAAAGCACACCAATAGTTGTCGGGACTATAACAAGTGGCATGCTCCAAATCGATATATTTACGCCAACTTCTTCCGCTTCCATCCATCAGACGAACCAATGATTGTCCGTCCATATCGGCAGGGATCTGTCCACCAGCCATTTCAAGGAAAGTAGGGAGCACGTCACGAAGTTCTACCGGTGCATCTACCTTTCCACCTTTCGGAAAACCACAAGACGAAGGCCATTTCACGATATAGGGTACGTGTACCGATCCTTCATAGGGATAGGTCTTACGCCAATGATAGTGATCGCCCAGCATATCACCGTGATCGGAGATGTAACATATCAAAGCATTATCGTACATGCCCTCCTCTTTCAATGCCTGCACAATTTTGCCAATCTCTTCATCAATAAAAGTCACATTTGCATAATAATAGCGACGAGAATTCTTGGCGTATTCATCCCCGAAATTTCCATAAGCCGCATCCGAAGGCGCATCTGAAACATTCTTCAAGACAGCATAATCCTTGTCCTTGCACCATTCCCCTACACAAGGAGCCGGTACATCCTTGTCCTTATACATATCAGCAAAACGTTGGGGCGGATCATAAGGGCTGTGTGGACGGGCAAAAGAAACCTTCAGGAACAAAGGTTGTCCGCTTCCATGTTTATAGTTGTGTATCATTTCCTGCGCCATCTCGCCAGTCCATGCCGTAGGATGCAATTCTTCAGGAAGTCGATACGTAGCTGCTCCATGATCGTTCCAACCTATATGAGTAGAATCTGGATTCAGTCCGGGTGCCTGCATCTGGAACCACAGACGATAATCACTGATAAAGTCATCGGTCTCCACCCGACCGCTTTCATCAACCAACGTACCATGGAAACCATGCAAGGCTTTCTGCGGGAACCAATGCATCTTGCCAATACCGAATGTATAATAATCCAAATCACGCAACATCTGCGGCATCTCATAACGATATCGACTTCCTACCCTACCATATCCCAGCATGCCATGATGCCAAGGCGACAATCCAGTCAGCAGACCCGAACGGGCTGGCGTACTACTCGGTGTAGACGAATAGCCATTCAGAAAAAGAGTTCCGTCATCGGCCAAAGTGTCCAGGTTGGGAGTGATTACAGAAGAATTGCCCATGCAATGCATCGCATCTCCCCGATGCTGATCGGATACAATGAGGATAATATGTGGCTTCTGTTGTGCCGCCAGGTAAGCCGGTACCAGGCTAGCACCAGCGGCTACCGCACAGGCTGTACCAAACCATTTATTCTTCTCCATAGACTTAATATTTTAAAGTAAACGATTGGGTAGCCCCTGCAAAAATAGGATTGTCTGATGGACGGAAATCAATGGTCTGCTCTCCACCTTTCGAACCGGAAATATGTACTTTGATCTGGATAGGCTGTCCAGTCTGACCGGGATCGGCGACATGAACCACCGGACGCCGGCTGTCTACCTTCTTTACCATCAAAGCACAAGGTTTATCTACACGAACGGATAACTTACCATATTTAAATTCCTCCGGACGATAGAATACCATCTGCCAAACATCCAATTTCTTATGACGGACAACCTGTATATCAGCCGTATTACTCAAAATCTCGATAACATTGTTTTTACAATATTTCTCCATCTCGGAAACTGTACGCTTACCAGGCACTACCACATAGGCATAAGTGGCATTTTCAGGCTGGCGGCCATGATCGAGACTTACAGTAAATACCTTCTCCTCCACCGGTTCCTTACGGTTCACGCTGTTGTTGATGTCATACCAAGTACCGCTCTGTTGCTGTGCGCCTGCCACTACACGACCTCCTTGAGGGAACAGATAACCGATGCCGTCGTGCAAAACCCAATCGGCATTCTCATAAACGGTCTCTTGGGCAGGAAGTACTTCCTGCTTACCATCAACAGAAACCACAGCTTCATCAGAAGCAGCCAGACACTGATTAACCGACGTATAGACAGCCTCGGAAGAAGTAGAATGAATATCCGAGCCTAAACAAACCACTTCGTCGTCAAAAAAGAACCAAGCTTTATGAGCTCCGGTATTGATATCTTTGTATGTATCCATATACGCATAGGTCGTGACGCCATAAAGACTGTCAGACACGCCACCGGCGAAAGTGGAAGTACCCATACACTGCCAATCGCTTGCTGCTAAGGGAATTTCCTTGAGCTGAGGAGCCGTCACACCAGGAATACGGGTCCAGTTCCAGACAGGGAAGATATTGAAATATTCACCTCCACGGGTCGTAATATTCGTACATCCGTCCGACAGGAAATAGGTTTTCAAATTTTCTCCATTCCCATACTCACAGCGGGCTGTACGGGCCGATACCAAACGTACGTCAAATGCATACTGCGGACGGACATGCAAAGTATAGTCACCGCGGAAATAATGGGTATGCTTCGGCTGCAGACCATCACCCGGTGCTTTCGTTCCTTCCATACGTGCCACAATATCACGGAACTCGTCGGCATGTTCCTTGTCCAATTCCACCATACGCTTGGCAAACAGAATAGTACGTGATTTGTCCAGAATATCCGGACGGCTGATACTGCGTCCCAGTACGTCATACGACATATACTTGCCACGCATGACTGCATAATACGTTTCACGCATAAACTTGCTGATCAGCTCCAATTTATCCTGTGGCATGGCAAACCGAGTACCTCGAGTATACATGGCAACCTGCGTCACCCCTTTCAGGATCTCGTCACCGTATCCGCCAATGTATAACTGCTGTCCGTGCTGGAAGTTGCTGTTGTCATGCTGAAATCCTTCTTTCGTAGTATAAACGACCGGATTGTACACATTCTCCAACGCATAGGCCAAATCCTCTGCATTCCGTTGCAAACAGGAACGATAAATCCAATGCAGGGCAATATCCGTACGATTGGCACCGGTCCATTTAGCCGGATCACCACCGTCTTCCCGTACACGGTCCAATATTTTCTTTTCCAAATCAGCCGGCAATTGTTTTTTACCGGTACGCATCTGAATAAGCAATACGCCTAACTTCTGAGGTTCGGAAATCTGATTATACCACCAATTATGACACCACGGATTACGCTCATGCCAGAACTCCAATCCTTTCACAATCTTATCATACAAAGCTTCTTCGCCAAAATGTTTGTTTTTCGGATTAGTATAAGCAAACACAAAATCGCTGATACGCTCTACATGAACCAATGGAGGCCAATTGGTACGCTGTATACTGGCATAATCTACATCGGTAAACGAACCGTCCTGTTCATTGTACTTAGCCAATGCTTCGTCAATGGCGGGATTGGCCACAAAGTCCTGACGGATCTTTTGCATCAACGTTTCAAACTCGTCGCCCGACTGTAAACCATTTTGTGCCTGAGCCGGAATCCCTAAGCAAATCACCATCCCAAGGACAACCAGCCATAGTCTTAAATTTATTCTCATATCACTCTAAAATATTTCTCCGTTCAAAAATACTAATATTCTATCTAAAGTCAAAAATCCATCGAACAGAAAATAAATACAGATGCCTATTTAAGATCTCTAAAGTTCAACTTTAGCTCGCTAACTATCTACTTTACGAAGCTAACTATGGACTTTAGACAAGCTAAACATAAACATTCTTCTGCCGATGGAACAATTTTTCATCCCAAAAGTCTCACGCTTTCACAGCACTCCATAAAACATTTATTTATAAGAGAATAAGATGAAAGCAATACCCCCAAAAGGAAAGCCTCACTGCTTTCACATGCCTTCACAACAATGTTTCACAAAAAGCAAAGGACAGTAAATAAAAATGGGGCCATACTATCAAATACATCATAGTACGACCCCATTCATTTCGCTTTTTCTATAGAGATTTGGATTACATCATATTATTATTCCCATCCAGGATTTTGTCCTAAAGCAGGATTAGCAGCAATTGCCGATGAAGGTATCGGACGCAGATAATCCTTAGCAGGGTCAAACGAACGACGTTCTACCGCATAATTCGTTCCACCATAGGCGTCTATATATTGTTTACCATCTTCTGCTACATATACATAGATAGGATTGTTTCCTGCATTAGGAGCACCAGCCTTTGTAATATCTATTTTTTGTTCTCCAGTTGTTTCGTCTACATGTCCATAACGCGGATCACTGAATGCAGAATCTTCCAGGCGCATACCCAACACACGTTCCTTCAGCTTGTCACCCCACGCCCAACGCATCAGGTCTTGATAGCGCAGATACTCAAAGCTAAGTTCCACACGACGTTCACGACGAATTTCAATCAGCAAAGCATCCAAACCATACTTAGCATATTTGGGATCCATTTCCGGATTGATAGTCAAATGCGGCATGTCAACACGGTCACGCAACACGTTGATAGTTTCATCCAAGACATCCTGCGTACATTGTCCCAATTCAGCCTTAGCCTCCGCATAATTCAACAAGACTTCAGCATAACGGAACAACGGATAATCATGAGTTTCCGCATCAAATCCTTTCTTATCCTGTTCACGGATATAATACTTAATGCCATGATATCCGGTCAGTGTAGGCCAGTTGGTCATATTACCCAAACGTGGGAAAGTAAATTTAGCCAGATTACCATCTTCAAATAAAGCCTTAGCCGCATCGGTACCCGGAGCCAAGAATGTTTGAGACAAACGAGGGTCACGATTGGTAAATTCCTGTTCCGGTGTATCATTGCTGTAATCATGACTCAAAGCAACCGGACGAGCTACTCCATCAGCATCCAAACAAAGATAATCATCCACGAAATCCTTTGTTCCACCATTACGCAAGTTAACAGTATAGCCACACATACGATGACGTTTCAGACCAGCTGCATACTTACGATAAAAAATCACCTCTTTATTAGAAGACAAATCATCCGTAGTAAACAAAGTTGTGTAGTCCTTATTGGGATTACCCGTATCATAGATTTCATATCCCATTTTCATCAACTGCTCACAGGCTTCCACACAAGCATTCAGAAATTCTGCTTCGTCACCCAACTTATGGTACTTACGATATGTACCTTCATACAAACCGATACGTGCCTTCAGCGCCAAAGCAGCTCCTCTGGTCAGACGGTTAGCTCCCCACTCTTCAGCAGGCAAATAGGTACATGCATCATTAATATCCTTCAAAACCTGAGCCATTACTTCCTTACGCGGAGTACGTTCCCCGTAAAGTTCAGGCGAGTTTGTTTCCAACGGAATTGTTACCAAAGGTACATCTCCATAATTCTGTACCATATACAAATAGAACCAAGCACGGAAGAACAACGCTTCACCTACATAAGGAAGTTTAGCACTTTCATCCGTCTGTACCCGATCATAATTAGCCATAAAGACATTGATACGGCGCAACAAGTTCCAAGTCCAACTAGCATAGCTGGGATTACCGCTCGGCTGATTCTCAATACCGGCAGCTACAGCAGACGCCCATGTTTGTGAACCGTCCATGGTCGCAAAATTGTCTGACATAGCCTCCATGGAATAAGGACCAGTCACTTTCACCGAATATGCATCGCTATGGAAACCTATCATGAAACGATAAGTACCATTACTGGCAGCTTCATTATAAATGCCGTTACAATAAGTTTCCAAGTCTGATGTTGTATTCCAGAAAGCATTATCATTCAAGTCATTCGTAGGAGTACGATCCAAAAAAGAATCATTACAAGCCGTCATAGACAGGGCGACCGCTCCCATTATCATATATTTACAAATGCGTTTCATGTTTTTTCGTTGTTAGAAAGTTAGATTAATACCCAAAGAATAGGTTCTCATAAAAGGATAAAGCATCACACCATTTCCACCTGCTGCTTCCGGATCATACGGGCCTTTAATCTTGGTGAATTCAAACAGGTTTTCACCGCTTACGTAGATAGAAGCGTTGGACAGGTTGATTTTGCTAATCCACTGTTTCGGAAGATTCCATCCTAATGTAATATTCTTCATACGACAATAAGAGGCATTCTGCAAATAACGATCTGTATAAACGCCACGGTTACGAGAATCTGTTGCACGAGCTATAGGTAAATAAGCGCCCGGATTCTCAGGAGTCCATGAATCATATACATGCCAGGTCTGTGCATTATAATATTGTGTAGCTGCAGGCCAGAAAGCCTCATCACCAGGCCAGAAATCACGTTTGCCTACACCTTGCATAAACAAGTTCAAGTAGTAGTTCTTATAAGTGAAGTTGGCTGTGATACCATATTGATAACGAGGAGTCGTATTACCAATCACTTCCTTATCACCATGATCGTCCAACGTTCCGATACCATCATCTATCACACCATCACCATTCAGGTCTTTTACTTTAATATCACCTGCACCCCACTGCACATTAGCTATATCCTTCTGACTATACCAATTAGCAGCCTCTTCATCACTTTGGAACAATCCTTCTACACGATAACCCCAAATATCACCCACTTTCTTTCCTTCATAATATGTACTGATATCGCCGGTCGGGTTATTATATTTTGTAATTTCAGCCTGAGAATCAGAAAGAACGAAGCCTAAATCATAAGAGAAATTTTCACCAATCTTATCGCGCCAGCTAATGGTAAATTCCCATCCACGTGTTTTCAATTCAGCACTATTCTCAGGAGGAGCAGTCGTACCCAGTAATGCCGGATAAGAAGTCTTGATTAACATATCAGCAGTTGTACGGATATAGTAATCAAAACTCATATCCAAACGTTGCTGCAAGAATGTCATATCAATACCGAAGTTCATCGTAGAAACTTTTTCCCAAGTCAAATCGGCACTTACCAAGTTACCCGGATTGATGGTCGTGGCATACGTATCGCCAAACAACCAATATGTAGATGTACTATTGCTCATAAACGGAATATACGGATAATATTTGGTATTACCACTCCAGTCACTGGATGAAATCATCTGGTTGCCCAATATACCATAAGATGCACGAAGTTTCAAGTTGTCCAACCAGTCACGAGTACCCTGCATAAACGATTCTTCACTAATACGCCAAGCAGCAGAGAATGAAGGCAGGAACACGAAACGATTGTCAGACGGGAAACGAGAAGTTCCATCGTAACGTCCGTTGAACTCGAACAAATAACGATCATTATAAATATAGTTCAAACGGAAGAAACCACCACGCAGAGCCCATTCATATCCATTTTGAGAAACCTCATGATTACCAGAACCCAAACTCAAAGAAGGAAGCTCGTCGTTCAAGATATCATAACGCTTTCCGCTGAATGTAGAATACTTGGTCAATTCCTGATTGAAACCAACCATCGCTTTCAAATAATGCTTTTCTGCAAATGTATGTTCATAATCCGTATAAGCATTGAATGAATAATAGCTGGTATTATAATTCGTCATCTGATAATAATTGGTCGATGTACGTCCATATGTCTCATTAAACGAACCATCAAAGAATTTAATCGGTTTGGAATGAGCGGAAGCTTTCTTATAATTCAAATTGTAATTGAAATCTACATGCGCTTTCCATCCCTTCAGAATATCAAAATCAGCAGTTGCAGTCAACCACACATCGTGTTGGTCATATTTATTACGTCCACCATCCTTTAACAAAGCGTACGCATTATTTTCGCTATACATGCCGTCAAATTTATCCAATTCCGGATAACGGGGATCTTTCTGCCAAGCATCGATAAAGTCTGTAGGCAACGTATAGATTACTCGTTTCCAAACATCCTTACCGTCGTAGGTAAACGGCTTATCTTGCGTGCTATAATTATACAAAGCCTTGAAACCTAACTTCATCCATTTGGTAGTCTGATTCTCTACATTGATACGGGTATTCAACTGCTTATAATTATCATCACCCACTTTATACAATCCCTCTTGATTCAGATAACCAACAGAAGTATAGAAACGTGTTTTCTCGCTACCGCCCGTAATATTGATATTATGACGTTGGGTAGGAGTCACATCCTTAATCATCTTTTCCTTAAAATCGGAATAACCATAATAATAAAGTTGTCCGTCAATCACTTCATATTCAGGATTATTCTTCGGATCAGCCTCATAAGCTTTCATCTTGGCTATTACATCATCACGATACTTCGTTGCTACATTACCATTTATACATGCCTGATTCATCCATTCAGCAAACTGCGACTGACTGGTAAGAAACTCCGGCATAATAGAAGGCTTAGCAAACGAGAAGTTACCTGAATAGCTAACACTGGTCTTTTCAGCCTTGCTGGGGTTCTTGGTTGTAACCAATACAACACCAAAAGCAGCACGTACACCGTAAATAGCCGATGCAGCAGCATCCTTCAACACCGTTACATTCTCGATATCGTTGGGGTTCACCAAGTCAAGACTCATCTCGACACCATCGACCAAAACCAGCGGACTACCACCATTGATAGAAGTAGTACCACGGACATTGATGCTGGCCGACTGGCCCGGCTCACCACTGGAGTTCGTAATCTGAAGATTAGGAATGGTACCTTGCAAGGCACTGGTGGTACTCGTAATAGGACGTGACTCCAATACTTTCGAATCAACCTTTCCGATAGAACCTGTCAAGTTTACCTTCTTCTGCGAACCATAACCTACTACTACCACTTCTTCAAGTGTTTTGGCATCTTCGCTCATCTGTACATTAAACTCAGTCTTACCAGCAACCTTGATTTCCTGAGTTACATAACCTATAAAAGAAATCTGCAATACTGCATCTTCCGGAACATCTGACAGAACGAATTTTCCGTCAATATCGGTAATCACACCATTGGTTGTTCCCTTCACCAAGACATTGGCACCAATCACCGGTCCAAAGTTGTCTGTTACTACACCCTTCACAGTCTTGCCGTTCTGTGCAATCACTTGCACAATGTCAGCATCCGAAAGAGTTCCGTTCAAAGGACTTGCCATCACGCCCGCACCGGAAAGAGTGCACAAGGCGCAAAACAAAATGCGCTTTGAAAAATCAGAAGATGTTTTTCCTCTTTTCATAAATAGACAATTTTTAAGTTTGATAATTAGATTAAGATAACTATTTTTGTTTTAACTTTTTCCATCTATTCATATCCCCAGGAACCGTGTTTCCATGGTTTTAGGTTTAATTTAACACCGCAAATCTAAAAAGAAGCTAACAAAGGGGTTTACTCTTTTTGCTTTTTCTTTTACTCTTTTTCAACAACACATATAAATTGTTATAAATCAATAAAATACAATAAATAAAAGCATAAAGGAAGTAATAAGAGATAAACAAATAAGGTAAAATAAGACTGCGATTTCAGCTACAAAAAAGAGAAGAGGGACAAATAAAAACCAATAGAAAAGCGGCCTTGAAAACAAACATCAGGAAGGAGTTTCTTAAAGAACAGAGAAGTATAATATTATGATAAGAAAAAAAAGAAAGCACTTCGTGAAATCATGACGAAGTGCTTCGTGAGGGTTTGACACAGTGCTTTATGAAGGTGTCACACAGTGCTTCGTGAAGACCTGACGAAGCACTGCATGAAAGGGCCAGAAAGCACTGTATGAGAAAGGCTGAAAGCCGATATACAATCTTGATCAGCGTACGGCTATCTCCGCAAAGCCCATCGGCTCATCTTCCGTGACCATACGGACAGCTTTCAGATACAGATAGCGTGCCTTGACGGGCGTGAAGTAGACAGACTGCATCACAGGATTGTTACGGATATTGGAAAACTCACCTGCTTTGACCATCGTAACATTCTTTCTATCGGCATCGGCTACAGACAATTCATAATGTGAAACCAAGCCTTTGTTCGGTTCACCCTGGTCGGGCAAGAAGTGGAAGGAAGAAACAAAACGTTCACTACCCAAGTCGATAGTCAGTAAATCACCGTCGACAAAACAAGTGGTCTTCTCGTTACGGTCGGAAGCAAAGGCAGCCTCTTCCGGCTTCACACCGGAAAGGGTGAAAGGAAGGCTTTGCATCTGAGTGGTCGGTATTGCTTCAAAAAGTTGGTCGGCATTCTCACCGGCATCATACACTCCAATGTTGTTGATGCACAGCGGCCCACGCGCATCGGTAATACGGATGCGGATACCGTCGGAAACAACGGAAGAAAAACGCAACAGGCGCTTGTAACCAATAGTTGTGGTTTCTTCGTTCAGGACAACAGGCTGCCAGTCACCCGAAGCGTCACGATATTCCACAGTAAAAGCTTTCACACGCTGGCCCAAAGGAATATATTCCTGCAACAGCATACGGTTCATCCTCGTCGGTGAGGAGAAAGAGAACGTAATGTCGCCCGTCGTCACACTGTCGGCCGTAGCCCAATAGGTGTCATAATCGTCATCCGTCAAGGCTGAAGCCACATAATCGCCACCGCGCTCATCGCTTACCTGAGGAACAATTCCAGCTACCAGGTTTGTTTCCAGTTCCTTCTGTATCATCTGATGGAAACGAACGGCATTGGCCGAGTCGACCGGATGTATCAATCCATCCCTGTCTACCGGGAAATTCAGCAACAGCGTCGCATTATGTCCCACACTGCGATAATAGAGATCAACCAACTGTTCGGGAGTCTTTACAAGGCTGTCCTGCTCAGGATGATAGAACCAGCCCGGACGGATGGAGACATCGCATTCGGCTGCCACCCACTGGTTGCCATCTGCATGACCATACTGAAGCTGGTAACTCTTGTCGTAACCGGGATATACTTCACCCTTACGGAGGAAAGACCAGTTGGTGGCACCGGCAAAACCCTTTTCGTTGCCCACCCACCGGCAACCGGGACCGCCGTCGGAGAAGACGACCGCCTGCGGCTGTATACTGTCCAGCATCTCGTAAATGCGAGGATAATTGTAGTAATTACGACGGTCGATCGTACGCGTCTCCTTAGCTCCGCCATACCATCCGTCTCCACCATTGGCTCCATCGAACCAAACTTCGAACACTTCACCATAATTGGTCAACAAATCACGCAGCTGAGCATAAAAATAGTCCAGATACGCAGGCGTTCCGTAATTGGCCTGATGACGATCCCAAGGTGACAGATAAACAGCAAACTTCAATCCATATTTCTTGCAAGCTTCAGACAATTCGCGCACGACGTCTCCTTTACCATCTTTATAAGGACTGTTTGCCACACTGTAGTCGGTGCCGGCAAACGGCCAAAGGCAAAATCCATCGTGATGCTTGGCCGTAAGAATGACTCCTTTCATTCCTGCTGCCACCAAAGTTTTGGCCCACTGTTCGCAATCCAGACGAGAAGGATTGAACACCTCCGCCGGTGTGTCACCATATCCCCACTCACGGTCGTTGAACGTATTCAGACCAAAGTGAATAAAAGCATAGGTTTCCATCTTCTGCCATTCCACCTGCTTAGGCTCAGGAATAGGAAGAATAGGATCGGGAGCCTTGACATGCGTGGAAGAACACGCCGACATCACAACTGATAAAGATGCGGAAAGCCATAAGGCCGATAGAAGTTTGTTGTTTTTCATAAAACAAGCATTTATAGGTTAATAATCAATCGTTTTCATCTAAAACGAGCGTCCGCCTACCAGCAATGGACATTTTAGACCACGGAGTAACCGAAGTCCAAAGCGCAAGGTCGGCAATACCGGCAGGATAGGACTCCCCACCCCGAAGATCTTCCTCCAGAGCTTTCAGCATCACATAGTCCATACCGCGATGATGGGTATCCACTTCGAGCGCTTCCCGCCCCCATTGTTTCCAGTAAGAATGCTCATAGCGGTCGATATAAGCATCGTCCGGTTCCCAAGATTCATCAGGACTGGTTCCTTCCACATAAATCATCCGCCGGTCACCATTCCAGATGCCTCGCGTACCCTGTATTTCGAAGTCGAGGCTACGCGGACGGGGCAAGGTCGTATCATGCGTCAGCGAAATCAGTACTCCCCGTTCCGTTTCCAACTGAGTAACGACTACATCGCCCAACGTTATCTTCACATCGGAATTTCCTCCCAAATCACGAATACGCTGCATCAAACCGGCTGGCTTAGAAGCAAAAGAAGTCACATACTTAAAACGGTCGGTACGTCCGATACCGGCAATCAAACACAGCGGTGCCAAGCCATGTGTAGGATAAAGATCACCATTTTCTTCCTGATAAAACTGGCTCCGCCAGACGCTTTCCGTTTTATCACGGTTTCCCAATGTCCCGTCATCATCCAACAACATACGGCGCAGGTCATGACGATACCCACCACGCATATAGACTATCTCGCCCAATACACCAGCACGAACCAGATTATAAATGGACAGATTCTCACGCATGAAAAGCGTATTTTCCAACGGATAGACTCTACGCCCTGTACGTTCGGCCAATTCGATCAGCGGCTTGTACTCATCCAGATACAATCCGCCCTTTATCTCTAAAGCAACATCAGCTCCATGCTCCACGCAATGGATGGCATGCTGCACATGACACTGCCACGGAGAAGCTACAAACACCAAAGCAGGCATCTGCTCCTCCAGCATATTCAGATAGTCACTGTCTCCCCTATTATAACAGGCCACATCGGTCATACCCACATCCGACACACCGGGATCTGCAAAAGCCTCCAGGCGGAAAGCAGGAATATGACGTAACAGGCGGAGCAGCTGCATCCCCCTATACCCCATGCCTATGAATGCCGTCTTTATCATATTTTCGTCATCCGTTCATATCTTTTCCGCGTCAATACAGGAAAAGTGTGTCAAAGATAAGAAGTTTTTGCAACATACACCAAAAGATTTGTATCTTTGCCCGAGCCAAAAACAAGATTATTCACTTAAAACAAGATTTTATAAAGAATATGGAAACAAACAAGTACATTACTGTAGCTTACAAGCTATATGCCATCGAAGACGGAGAACGCGATTTCACAGAAGAAGCCACCACAGAACATCCATTTCAGTTCATTTCTGGGCTGGGACTGACCCTTGAAGCTTTCGAAAACCAGCTGAAAGACTTGAATGCCGGCGATAAATTCGACTTCACCATCGCTTGTACCGAAGCTTATGGAGAATATGACGAAGACCATGTCATCGATTTACCCAAGGATATCTTCCTTATTGACGGAAAATTCGACGAAACACGTATTAAGGAAGGTGCCATTGTCCCCCTGATGACTGCCGAAGGCCAGCATATCAACGGAAGCGTTGTAGAAGTGAAAGACGATGTAGTAGTGATGGACATGAACCATCCTCTAGCCGGATGCGACCTGAATTTTGTGGGGGAAGTTGTAACCAACCGTCCGGCAACCAACGAAGAACTCGCAGAAATGGCCCGTATGATGAGCGGTGGTTGCGGATGTAGTTGCGACAGCTGCGGAGGCGGATGTGGCGATCATGATTGCGGCGAAGGCTGCTGCCACTAATCAATGAAGAACTAAAAATGAAGAATGAAGAATTCCGGAGTGTCCCTTTGTTTTGAATACACAAATAGGAAATTCTTCATTCTTCATTTTTAGTTCTTCATTTATTTGTCATGATATCCAGCACCAGTTTGTCTGTTTCATTCATGCCCTGCGATCCAATTCTAGTCAGATTGCGGATACTTTGATCTACATCTTGATCGATAATACCCTCCACAGAAGTAACACATCGATTTTCCATTGCCATGATAGCAGAGAGCACTGCGGTAGATACACCCGTAGTCACTTTCAAGGCACAACTGGGCTTTGCTCCGTCGCAAATCATGCCTGTCAGATTGGCTATCATGTTTTGTACTGCATAAGTGATTTGCTCATATGTACCTCCCATCAACCAGGTAATGCCACAACTAGACCCCGTAGCAGCTACCACACAACCACACAAGGCAGACAAGCGTCCCAAACTCTCCTTGATATAAATAACTGTCAGATGACTCAGCATCAGAGCACGAATCAACTCTTCTTCCGACTTCCCGTTTTCTTCGGCATAAACAACAACAGGAAGCGTAGCCGAAATTCCTTGATTTCCACTTCCTGAATTGCTCATCACTGGTATCATGGCTCCTGCCATGCGTGCATCACAAGCCCCGGAGGTATAAGACAATATATGTGAAAAGACACTGTCGCCCATGACTTTATGCTCATAAGTTCCACGAAGCATTTTTCCCAAGCCATGCCCATAATTACCCGTAAAGGACTGTTCTGCAGCAGCCTTGTTCAAACGAGCCGTATCAAGGATGAAACGGATTTCATCCAATGGTGCAGTCATAGCAAAATCATAAACCTTACGTAAGGTCAGATCTGGTACGGCGTTTTCTTCTTCTTCAGCAGAAGCAGTCTGTTTGTCAAGTAAAACGTCACCGTTGTGTGACACATAAACAAACGAAGTATGCCCACCAGCAATGATAGCTGTCGAACGGTCTGAACCAGCTTCACAGCATACTTCTATATACAATTTCTCATCGATATTTGGCTTCAGGGCAATCGATATACGTTTTTCGTCAATAAAACGTTTGCCTGCTTCTACTGCTTCGGGCACACTATCTTTCAATACCTCCAACTGATACTCCGATTTTCCAATTAAGGCCCCCAAAGCTATGGCAATGGGTAAACCTATCATCCCTGTACCTGGAATACCTACACCCATCGCATTTTTCAGAATGTTCGCACTAAGCCATACACTTACCTTTTCAGGTTTCACGCCCAATGTCTCTGCCGCCTTAGCTACGCACAAGGCAACGGCAATAGGTTCCGTACATCCGATAGCCGGAACCACTTCCCGTTTCACAAGAGCTATAATCTGTTGTCTTTCTGCATCGTTTATCATTGTGTCACGAAATTTAAGTCCCTGCAAAGGTAGAAAAAACGTTTTATTAAACAAATAGTCAGAAAATATAAAATATCAAACAAGATTTCATTTAATTCGAAAAAGAACCGTAACTTTGGCAACGATATTATTCATAGAATAAAATTAAAACACATGAAGTATTTTCTATTATCCCTACACCTATTGTTTACATTCATACTGTTTTCTTGTATACAGGATGAGGCTCCGAATACCGAGGCAGACATCGAATCGGTCAGTCTACCAGGCGATGTACTGATCCGTTCTGTGGAACTTGATGCAATTACAGACGGAGTGGATGGAAAGATTTATCCCATCATATTATACGTAAAAAAAGGCACAGACATAAGCCATCTGGCACCCGAATTCACACTGACCCCCGGTGCTACCATCATGCCAGCGAGTGGAACTGTACTGGATTTTAATACGGCCCAGAATTACATCGTTACTTCGGAAGACGAAGAATGGCAACGCAAATATCGTATAGAAGTGACCAGTACCGGTTTCACCAGTACCCAATACGATTTTGAAAATGCCCGCTTGGGAGGAAACGGGAAGTATCACATTTTTTATGAAACAGACCAAATGGGAGCAGAAACAATGACATGGGCCAGCGCAAATCCCGGTTATGCATTGACAGACTATACCATTACGCAACCTGAAGAATTCCCAACCTACCAATCGACTGAAGGACGAAACGGTAGCAAATGCGTAAAATTGGTAACTCGAAAAACAGGTTCACTAGGTAGCAGCGTAAACATGCCTATCGCCTCAGGAAATTTATTCATTGGCTCATTCAACTTAGCCAGCGCTTTGACCAATGCACTGAAAGCAACCCAATTCGGTATACAATTTGATCAGATTCCTACATTCCTACACGGATATTATAAATTTAAGGCAGGCGATACGTTCTATGAACTGGATACCAGTGCAGAAGACAAACTGAAACCAGTACCCGGACGTAAAGACATTTTTAATATATACGCAGTCTTCTATGAAAGTACTGCAGACAGACCGGTATTGGACGGAACAAACATCCTGTCCGAAGATAACGAACAAATCATTTCAGTAGCACAAATCACTGATGCCAAAGAAACCGATGAATGGACAGAATTTAATCTTCCCTTCAACCTGCGTGAGGGAAAAAGTATTGATGCGACCAAACTGAAAGATGGGAAATATCACCTTACCATCGTCTTCGCTTCCAGCATCCGTGGAGATTACTTTGAAGGAGCCCCCGGAAGCACATTATATGTCGATGAAGTAACACTTGAATATGAACAAAATGAAACAAACCAATAAAGAAATGAGAAATCATAAAATCCTGTGGCTTATAGCAAGCCTTATACTGACAGCTACCTGTCGGCTACAAGCACAAGAAGACCGCAATCGCGGTATCATACAGTCTGCACTTTATGGTTTGGAATATGAAGTCAAAGCAGGCTTCAACATTGGAGGAACTTCCCCTATTCCACTTCCACAAGAAATACGTGCATTAACCGGTTATTCCCCAAACATCAATTTCTCCATCGAAGGAGATATTATCAAATGGCTAGGAAAAGAAAAGGAATGGGGAGTTATCCTTGGTTTACGCCTTGAGAACAAAGGAATGGAAGCCGAAGCTCGTACTAAAAATTACAGTATGGAAATCATAGGTAGTGGCGGAGAACGAATGAAAGGAAACTGGACAGGCATGGTAAAGACAAAATTCCGTGCTTCCTACTTCACGATTCCCGTATTGGCTGCATGGAAAGCTAATCCACGCCTACGTTTTAATTTCGGTCCCTACTTCTCAATTATGACCAATGGAGACTTTACAGGTTACGTATTCGATGGTTATCTGCGTGAGGGTGATCCAACTGGCAATAAGGTGGAATTTGAAGGAGAAACGACTGCCCCTTATGATTTCTCTGACAACCTGCGCCATTTTCAATGGGGAATGCAAGGAGGAGTCAGCTGGCGCGCATTCAAACATCTCACTGTTAATGCAGACCTGACTTGGGGACTGAACGATGTCTTCCAAAAAGACTTCCAGACCATTACCTTTGCAATGTATCCCATCTATCTGAATGCCGGCTTTGGGTATGCATTCTGAAAACATAAATAAAAAGAAGAGGATGCACCCACATGATGCATCCTCTTCTTTTTATTTATGCTGCCTGTTTTAATTTGCTTTTGTACCTACAAAAGTTACATCAACGTCTTGTTGAAGCGCCTCAACCGTTACTCCAATCTCGATGTCGATATTGCTGCCGCTGATGCTTCCGGAAACTTGTACCGGACAAGCTCCAAAAGCCAAAGTCAGTGTCTGAGAGCCTTCAAAAGAGTAAACTCCATTCGTTTCCTTCACCGTACAAGGTTCTACGACGATGTCACCAATCGTCATTCCCATGAATTCAAAGTTTTTCAGTTCCAGCTTCACAGCATTTTCAGCAGATGTAGACTTAGTCAAAGAAATATTTTGATCGATATCAGTAGCAATATCTGTTCCGTTGACAGCAATCGCCAGTTTGCCGCTATAAGTACCGACCAAATTATTTTCAATCACTTGCGACAAAGTCAGCTCTTTCTTTTCGTCATCATCGCTACAAGCCGTAAACAAGCTCAGCGAACACACCAATGCAAACAAATAAAACAAATTCTTTTTCATATTCAACTTTGTTCTTGTTTAGTTAATAAAATCATTTTTCATTAGGACTATCAAGTCGCCTATTTTTTATTTTGTCTGCAAAGTAAAACGTTTTAAATGACGTTTACAAGTTTATTCTCTTAAAATTAATGTCCTATTTTTAAGATAAGACATCCTAATACTCTAAGAAGCTTCCGAAGTTTCCATAAACAAGAAATAGAAATAAGCTGAAAAAATCTTGTGGTTTCTCTGATAATTTTCTACTTTTATACTGTTTATACTCTCCGAGAAGGAAAGTAGAAACACATTGTATTCATTTACAACTTTTTAAAGCAAACTGACTATGTTCAACTCATTCGGAAACATCCTGCGCCTGACCAGCTTCGGCGAGTCGCACGGTAAAGGTATTGGTGGTGTCATCGACGGATTTCCCGCAGGCATCACTATCGACATGGATTTTATACAGAAGGAACTGGATCGCCGCCGCCCTGGACAATCAGCCCTCACCACTCCACGCAAAGAAGCCGACAAGGTGGAATTCCTCTCAGGTATCTTCGAAGGCAAGTCGACAGGCTGCCCCATCGGGTTCATCGTGTGGAACGAAAACCAGCACTCCGGCGACTACGACAACATGAAAGACGTCTACCGCCCCTCGCACGCCGATTATACCTACAAGACCAAATATGGCATCCGCGACCATAGAGGTGGTGGACGTTCGTCGGCCCGCGAAACTATTTCGCGTGTAGTGGCCGGTGCACTGGCCAAGCTGGCATTGCGGCAGCTGGGCATACGCATAACGGCCTATACCTCACAAGTGGGTCCCATCCGACTAGAAGAAAACTATACGGCGTATAACCTGGAGCTGACCGAAACAAATCCCGTCCGCTGCCCCGACCCCGAGAAGGCAAAAAAAATGGAACAGCTCATAGCCGAAGTGAAGGCCGAGGGCGACACGATAGGCGGTGTCATCACCTGTGTCATCACAGGATGCCCCGTGGGATTGGGACAGCCGGTATTCGGCAAGTTGCAGGCTGCCCTGGCATCGGGTATGCTGAGCATCAACGCCGCCAAGGCCTTCGAGTACGGCGACGGCTTTAAGGGGCTGAAGATGAAAGGTTCGGAACAGAACGATGTGTTCTACAACAACGCCGGACGCATCACCACTCATACCAACCACTCGGGCGGCATACAGGGAGGCATCAGCAACGGGCAGGACATCTATTTCCGCGTAGCCTTCAAACCAGTGGCCACCGTGCTGATGGAACAGCATACGGTAAACATCGACGGTGTGGACACCACGCTGAAAGCCCGCGGACGCCACGACCCTTGCGTACTGCCGCGTGCCGTGCCCATCGTAGAAGCCATGGCTGCACTCACCATCCTGGACTTCTACCTGATAGACCGGACAACACAACTGTAAAAGCCTTTCCCATATATATCATATATAATGTGTAACCTTTCATTCATATTCCTCTTCCACTTATGATCAGAACTTATATCTCCAAAAACGAATCCCGCATGCTGGACGAACTGTTCAGCCTCATCCGCATTCCCAGTATCAGTGCCAAGCCCGAACACCACGACGACATGCTGGCCTGTGCTGAACGCTGGCGCCAACTGCTGCTCGAAGCCGGTGCCGACGAAGCCATGGTGATGCCCTCACAGGGTAATCCGATGGTGTTTGCCCAAAAGACGGTAAATCCCGAAGCGAAGACCGTCCTCATCTATGCCCACTACGACGTGATGCCTGCCGAACCGCTAGAACTGTGGAAGAGCGCCCCCTTCGAACCCGAAGTGCGCGACGGCCACATCTGGGCCCGCGGTGCCGATGATGACAAAGGGCAGTCGTTCATCCAGGTAAAAGCATTCGAATACTTGGTAAAAAACGGTCTTCTGACACACAATGTGAAGTTCATCTTCGAAGGTGAAGAAGAAATCGGCTCACCCAGCCTGGAAGCTTTCTGCCAGGACCATCGGGAATTGCTCAAGGCCGACATCATCCTCGTATCGGACACCAGTATGCTGGGAGCCGACCTGCCCTCGCTGACCACCGGCCTGCGCGGACTGGCCTACTGGGAGATAGAAGTGACGGGGCCCAACCGCGACCTGCACTCGGGCCACTTCGGCGGAGCGGTAGCCAACCCCATCAACGTGCTGTGCCAGATGCTGGCCCGCGTAGTGGATGTCGACGGCCGCATCACCGTCCCCGGCTTCTACGACGACGTGGAGGAAGTGCCGCAGGCCGAACGGGACATGATAGCCCACATCCCCTTCGACGAAGAGAAATACAAGGCCGCCATCGGGGTAAAGGAACTCTTCGGCGAAAAAGGTTACAGCACACTGGAACGTAACAGCTGCCGCCCGTCGTTCGACGTTTGCGGCATTTGGGGAGGTTATACAGGCGAAGGTTCGAAGACGGTACTGCCGTCGAAAGCCTATGCCAAGGTGTCTTGCCGCCTTGTTCCCCACCAGGACCACCACAAGATTTCACAGCTGTTTGCCGACTACATCCAGAGCATTGCCCCCGCTACGGTACAGGTAAAGGTAACGCCCATGCACGGCGGACAGGGCTATGTCTGCCCCATCACACTGCCCGCCTATCAGGCTGCCGAGAAAGGATTTGAGAAAGCGTTCGGACGAAAGCCGCTAGCCGTGCGCCGCGGCGGAAGCATTCCCATCATCTCGACCTTCGAACAGGTGCTGGGTATCAAAACGGTACTGATGGGATTCGGACTGGAGAGCAACGCCATCCACTCACCCAACGAAAACATGCCGCTCGATATCCTGCGCAAAGGCATCGAAGCGGTGGTCGAATTCCACTTGAATTACGATTAAACAGACACGTCAAGCATCGAACGGCTTACGGAAGGTACAACCATTGCGCCACTCGGAGCAACCGTATGCCGTTTTTCCTTTGATAATGGTACCCTTTCCGCACAAGGGACACGGATGACCCACCCATTCATCGGCCAGTACCGCAGGATCCGGAGCTGTTCCGGCATTGGCAGCCTCGGCCTTCTTCTTGCGGGGAGAACGTTTGCGGGGTTCCTTCTTCGGCTGGTCGTCGGAAGCGGAAGTACTGCGCGCAACCTTACTCGCTATAGGAGGTGCCTGTACCGTAATGTGGCGGTTGCTGTTGTCCGACAGTACACTGGTCACAATCTCAGCCACCATCTGCTTCAGTTCTTCCAAGAAACGAGAGGCATCATACGTGCGGCGCTCAATCTCGCGCAGTTTCTTCTCCCAGATACCTGTCAGTTCGGCACTCTTCAACAATTCTTCGTGAATGGTCTGAATGAGCTCCACTCCTGTAGGAGTAGCTATCAGGTTTTTCTTCTCCTTACGGATATAGTTACGTTTGAACAAGGTCTCGATAATGGCAGCACGGGTAGAAGGACGGCCGATGCCGTTTTCCTTCAGGGCGTCGCGCAGTTCATCGTTATCCACCAGCTTACCGGCGGTTTCCATGGCACGAAGTAGGGTGGCTTCGGTGTAAGGGCGCGGAGGTTGTGTCCATTTCTCCACGAGTTCGGGTACGTGGGGACCACTCTCTCCCTTGACGAAGGCAGGCAACACACGGTCTTCTTCGCCGTTCTCCTTATTCCCCTCATCGCCGTTTCCTTCCTGAGTGGCGGCATTGACCGTGAACACCACTCGCCAACCAGGATCGAGTATCTGCCGGCCGGATGTCTTGAACTCCACGCTATCCGCCTCGCCCATGACGGTCGTAGTCGAAAAACGGCAGTCGGGATAGAACACGGCGATGAAGCGGCGGGCAATGAGGTCGAATACCCGTCGTTCTACATCGGTGAGGTTGACCGGCGGTTGGCCGGTAGGAATAATGGCATGGTGGTCCGTGACCTTCGAATTGTCGAACACTTTCTTCGACTTCGTCAGGATGGTTCCCTCCAGCGGCGCGGTCCAGGTCTCATAGCCCCGCAACCCCTTCAGGATGGAAGGGCATTTGGGATAGATGTCATCACTCAAGAAGGTCGTATCTACACGAGGATAAGTAGTGACCTTCTTCTCGTAGAGCGACTGGATAGTCTTCAGCGTGTCGTCGGCCGAGTAGGCAAACTTCTTGTTGCACTCCACCTGCAGGGAGGTCAGGTCGAAAAGACGGAGCGGTGCTTCACGGCCCTCCTTCTTCGTCACAGAGGTAACGGTAAACGGCACATCCTTGATACGTGCCAGTAGTTCCTCACCTCTCGCACGGTCTGTTATGGGATCTATACCGCGGTTCTCTTCCTCCTTCTTGGGCTTCTTGCCGGCGGCCAGAGCTTCCTTCTGCTTCTCTGCTTCCAGTGCCAGCTCTTCGTCGCTCTTGCGGATGAGGGCCGAGAAAGTAGTATCGCGGTAAACGGTATTGAGCACCCAGTATTGCTTGGGCACAAAGTTCTGAATCTCCAACTGACGGTTCACGATAAGGGCCAGTGTAGGCGTCTGCACCCGCCCGATGGAAAGCACCTGGCGGTTCTGCCCGTATTTCATGGTATACAGGCGCGTGGCATTCATGCCCAGCAGCCAGTCGCCGATGGCACGGCTCAAGCCCGCTTCGTACAGAGGTTGGAAGTCGGCAGCATCCCGCAGGTTGGAGAATCCTTCGCGGATGGCTTCTTCGGTCAGTGAAGATATCCACAGGCGCTTCACTGGGCATTTGGCTCCAGCTTTTTGCATCACCCACCGCTGGATGAGCTCTCCCTCCTGGCCGGCATCACCGCAGTTGATGATCATGTCAGCCTTCTGCATCAGCCCCTCGATGACGTGGAACTGGCGTTCGTAGGTAGGATTACTGATGAGTTTGATACCGAAGCGGGGCGGTATCATGGGCAGGCTGCCCAGGCTCCACGTCTTCCAGCTCGGCGTATATTCATGCGGTTCCTTCAGCGTACAGAGATGGCCGAACGTCCAGGTCACCTGGTATCCGTTTCCTTCGATATATCCGTCTTTCTTCTCCTTCGCTCCCAGCACATCGGCTATGTCGCGTGCCACAGAGGGTTTCTCGGCTATGCAAACGATCATTACTTCTTCAGTTGTTTTTTATCGGGCAAAGATACAGATTTAATAAAGAATGAAAAAACGAAGAACTGGAAAATTCTCAGCCTCCAACTGAGGGAATATTTTTACTTGACTGGGGAAAAAGATTTTCCCAACTGGAAAATAAATCCCGCTATCTATAATAAAATTAACATATGATCACTGCAACCCTACAGACTTATCCTCCCTTCATGCTCTCTTAACCGCATAAAAAAGCTCCGCCGAACCCAGCCTTTGTTCGTTTTAATAAGAAGAAAGGCGGAAATATAAATACATCCCGCCCTTCTTTAACAATTAAATCAATAAATTATTCTTCATCCATCAAGATCTCCAAAATCTGGCAAGCAGCCTTGGCAACCGAAGTACCGGGGCCAAAGATAGCAAGGCATTAAATTAGGTAATTCGATCAATACCCCGGATTATTTTTAGCCTCTAACTTCGGATTACTCTGCAATTCGACCAAAGGAATGGGCAACAACTCATGTTTGCCGCTGACAAAGTTTTGGTAAGCAGGATAAGGTTTGTTTTCCTTTTTGTTCACCGAACTATTCTCACCGAAAAGTTTCAGAGCATCGGCCAACACCCCCCAGCGAATGAGGTCAAATTTACGCTGTCCTTCAAAAGATAATTCAAAGCCACGCTCCCAATAAAGAGCCGTGCGAAAACGTCCCTGTTCATCACCGTCAGTAATGAAAGGCAGATCATGTGTTTTTTTGCGGACAGCCATCAGTTGATCGTAGTTGGCCGATGTATAAGAAGTGGCTCCAGCACGTTGACGTACACTATTTAACAACATCCAAGCCTGTTCTGTCTTTCCCACTTCGTTGTAGGCTTCCGCTGCCATCAACACTACATCGGCATAGCGCAAGACACAATAGTTCACGTCACCATAGTTCATATTTTTGTTACGGCTTTCAGGAGCCATCCATTCTCTACGCCACTTACCTGGATACCAAGAACCGGCACCGCGTTCTTCCTTTACATGCTGCTTGTTTTTCCAAGCAAAACGATAAGTACAGATACTCACATCGCGACGCACATCGCCTTCCTCAAAAAAGTTCTTCCACTCAGGCACAGTAATAAAAAAACCGTTGGCTCTCCCCATATAGTTGGCTGATTCAGAAGAAGCAATCCCCGTAGGTTCGGCCACCAGCGGACCGTTGTAAATGCCCCATGCACCCCCGTTACGACTGCCTTGCTGGTGATAGAACGAAATTTCGAACAGACTCTCCTTACTATTAAGCACACCTTCAGAAAAGCCTTTGAAAAGAGCTTCATAACCACCTTCATAGAAGCCATGGTAACCATTTGCCTGAAAAGCATCCCACTCTGTAAGGGCTGCTTCAAAATACGTTTTACGGGTACTTTCATCGGGACACGACAGTTTTCCATCTAACTGTAAGCTATAACCGGCACGTTGCAAATAAACACGCATCAGCAGAGCACGAGCGGCACCTTGCGTCACCCGTTCTGGACTGGACGAAGCCGTAGCCCAGTCCAGGTTATTCTTAGCAAAGTCCAAGTCAGCAATAATCTGATCGTAGATTTCCTCACGGCTCACTCGGGCACCGAATGCCTCATCGTAACTGGCCGAGTAGGAAGTCTTGAAAGGCACATCACCCCAACTCTTTACCAAATCGAAAGCTAGGAAGGCACGCAGGAAACGAGCTTCGGCATCGAGTGCTTTCAGTTTCTGACTGTCGGCATAGGCGGACATATTCTCTATGCCGTCAATAGCCATATTAGCCCGGTCAATGCCCTGGTACTTCAACAGCCAAAGCATTCTGACCCATTCGTTGGTGGAATTTACTGTGTAGTGCACCATATCCTTAATCTGATTATCCGAACCAGTACGGGCCAAATAATATGTATCGTCCGATGCCATGGATGCCATTTCGTACCAGCCATAGTGACGATAGTCTGAAATAGAATTGTAGATACCCAAGACGGCCATTTCGGCCTTGGCCTCCGTACTGAAGAAGCCGTCCTTGTCATAACTCGAATTTGGGGTCTCTGTCAGCATATCCTCGCACGATGTGAACGAAACAGCCAGCAGAACAAATGCTATATATAATAATGTGTATCTTTTCATTGCTATCATTTGTTTATTGAGGTTAGAATGCGATGTTTACACCGAAAATGAAAGAACGGCTACGTGGATAGGAACCGAAGTCCACACCGGGAGTCAGCGGGCTACGCATGTTGCTCACTTCGGGGTCGAAGCCTGTGTAGGGTGTCCATGTGAAGAGATTGTTGCCGGTGGCATACACACGCAGATTGCTCAGCTTTATTTTCTTTATCAACTGTTTGGGGAACGTATAGCCCAAAGTCACGTTGCTCAGGCGCAGGAAAGAGGCATCTTCCACTGCCCACGAATGAATGTATTTGTTACCCTCCTGATTGTCATGCCAGGAAGCAACACTCTTGCCCTGGTTCATAGCAGCCAGTTCGGCAGGGTCGGTCACCCGTTCGCCTCGGTCGTTGATGGTCATCCAGCGGTTGTGGCTGTTCATCACATTCAGGGCATTATAATTTTCGCGTCCCACCTTGCTTGTCACCAACTTAGTAGCATTCAGTACTTCATTGCCATAGCTGAAAGTGAAGAACACACTCAGGTCGAAACCCTTGTAGGTGAAGTTGTTGTTCAAACCGCCGTAGAACTTGGGCGAGGCATTGCCTATGACCGTCTTGTCGTTCTCGTCTATCACGTCGTTTCCGTCCATGTTGCGGAACTTCCAGTCGCCCGGCTGCACTGTGTTGCGGTTGCCATAGCATGCCACACCGTCCTTCAGGGTGTAGGTTTTGGTAGTGGGGTCGTAGTCGAAGTCGTCTACCTGATAGAGTCCATCGGTGATAAAGCCATAGAACTGGCCGATGGGTTCGCCCACAGCCAAGCGGTGAGTATTCTGATTGTAGCCGAACTTAGCCTCGAACAGCTGCACCTCCTCACCGGTCAATGCCTCAACGGTGTTCTTGTTGTGCGAGAAGGTCAGCGTAGTATTCCACGAGAAGTCCTTCGTAACGATATTCTGCGTATTGACTGTCAGGTCGATACCCACATTCTTTGTCTCGCCGGCATTGACCATCATCGTTTCATAGCCCGACGACATGGGCAGACGGGTGCTCAGCAACAAGTCGCTACTACGGTTGATATAGAACTCGGGCGAAACGGTAATGCGCTGTTCCAAGAAACCGAAGTCGAAACCCATGTTGAACGTCTTGTTGGCCTCCCACTTCAGGTCTTTATTCGGAATGACACTCGAAGCATAACCCGGCACCAGAGCATCGCCCATGGCAGTAAGCACGGAACTGAACAGTGCCAGACTGTTATAGCTGCCTATGCGGTTGTTTCCTGCCAAACCGTAACCGATGCGAAACTTCAGGTCGGAGAAGATATTGAGCTTCTTGATGAATTCCTCCTCACCCAGACGCCAGGCGGCAGATACGGCAGGGAAAATGCCCCACTTGTTGTCGGCACTGAACTTGGACGAGCCGTCGGCACGCAGAGTAGCACTCAGCAGGTACTTGTCCTTATAGTCGTAGTTGACACGGGCGAAGAAAGAGAGCAGGTTATCATCATCATTCAGATAAGAATCAGACGCCGAAGGTGTACCGATACCCATGTCATCCAACTGGAAGTCATCGGTAGGCAAATTACTAACCTCGGTGTGAACATAACGTTCCCAACGGTGCACATACTCCTGCCCCAGTTGGGCGGTCAGCTTGTGCGCTTTCTGGAAACGGGTTTCGTAAGTCAGCACGTTCGAGGTCTGAAAACTGCCATCTTCCGTATTACGGATAGAGCCATAAGTACCGTTACGGCGTCCCATGATGGACTGGTCGCCATAAAACAGCTCGCGGCGTTGCGTACGGTAACGCATACCGGTGTTGTTGCGGAAAGTCAACCCCTTCATTATCTTGTAGGTCAATCCGCCATTAGCCTGTAGCGTGCGGATTTCGCGGTCGTCTTTTTCTTCAGCTGCGTTTATCAACGGATTCTGCATCACATTGCCGGCCTCATCGGTCAGCAGCGGGTCTTCACCCATCAGCAGTTCGTCGTCGCTGCCCTTAATGCCGATGGTAGGACGGTATTGCAGAATCTGTGCCATCTTGTTGAAGCGGGCATCCGTGTTGCTGCCGCCTTCGTTAGTACCGTTGCCTGCCACGCCTGCTCCGTAAATACTACGATAGTCGAAGTTGATGCGTGCAGTAACGCTGAGTTTGTCGTTCACCTTGCCGTTCACACCCAGAGTAATGTTGTGGCGCTCGCTGCCGCTGTATACCATGGCTCCCTCATCCTTGTTGTAGCTATAGGCCAGGTTGTACTTCACCGCTTCGCTGCCACCGTTCACGCCTACACGGTAGTTCTGCGTCAGCGTGGTGCGTCCCATGGTTTCGTCCAGCCAGTCAATGCCGGGACGGTTGCCATAGTTTTCGTGCAGTTCCAGGAAGCTGCCGTAGCGGTTCTGCCAGGCGGTCATGGTTTCTTCGGGGGTGGAGGTCAGCCCCACGGTGCGTTCATAGTCGGCCAGCACAAACTCTTCGGTACTCAGCACGTCGAGCTTGTTGGCAAGCTTGCGGAAGCCCACATAGGCGTCAAACGTCACCTGTCCTTTGCCCTCCATGCTCTTGCCACTCTTGGTCGTGATGAGTACCACACCGTTGGCACCCCGGGCACCGTAGATGGCGGTGGCAGAAGCGTCCTTCAGCACGTCGATGCTCTCAATGTCGGCGGGGTCGAGGCTGGACATACCGTCCTCTGTGGGGAAACCATCTATCACATAAAGAGGCTCATTGCTCTGAGTAATGGAGATACCGCCACGCACACGAATGGAAGCCTCTGCACCCGGCTGACCGTCGGTCTGTACAATCTGCACACCCGCCATGCGTCCGGCCAATGCCTGTGTAGCATCCGAAGTGGGCACTTTCATTAGATCCTCACTCTTGATAGAGGCTACGGAACCGGTCAGGTCCTTGCGCTTCACAGTAGCATAGCCCACAACAACCACTTCTTCAAGCAACTGGTTGTCAGCCTCCAGCGTCACATCAATCTTACTACGTCCCTTCACGGGCACTTCTATGGTTTTCATACCGATGTAAGAAAACACCAATACGTCTTTCTTGGCATCATTGACGGTTATGGTGTAGTTTCCGTTCATATCGGTGATGGTGCCCACGCCCGCCGCACCTTTGAGGCTGACGTTTCCGCCTATCACTTCCAAATTTTCATTGTCCATCACTCTACCGGTGACGGTCAGGCTTTGCGCACGAAGACCGGTGATGCCTACCACCAACAGCAAAGCTAAGATAAGATTTCTCATTGTTGTTTAAATATTAATAGAATTTTAAATGAATTATTTCCATGCTGACATTCAAAAAAGATTAAAGAAAAGCCCGACAAACGCCCTCTATTTCTTTTGAATGCTTTTATAAATATGCTTTGTTTAATATTGTTCGGCACCAGCAAGATTGTAATACAGTCTATCTTTCTGCCCATCCACCTCAACTTCTACCACGATGCGGCCATCACCAGCTTCAGCAAGTGAAGCATGAATGGTTGTGTTATCCGCCTGCTTGCGCGGGCAGATAACGGTGACATAACGAACAGGGTTTTCATCGTTCTTCTTTACATTGAAAGAGAATGCCGGACGGCGAATGCGTTCGCGATAAGCCACAGAGTACCATCCTTCCTCCTCTACCATCTCCATCGGATGAGCCGAGAAGCACTGCAACCGCACATTGCTCTCACCATCGTAGTGGGTAGTCAGGCGGTTTTGTTCGCGACTGACCTCCACTGCCCCGTCGCACAACTGATAGTGCAGGTTTACCGTACCTGTTGCCGGACCGATAGCCTCGTCCACCAACACGAAGTAACTGCCTCTGACAAAGAACACCGAACGTCGGTGAAGCAAACCGGAATATCCTGGATTCTCTGTTACCAATATCCGAGTATCACCCTCCGCCTTCCACAGGCGGGTGACAGATTGGGTTGTCTCCAGATTGCGGTTGTCGAGCGTCAGCGTGTTGTGTACAGCAGTCTGCCGAAACCAGTTACGCTGTTTCCACACTTCCTCATCGCCTCCGAACACATAGCAGCCCGAGTCGGGAAAGAGGTTCTTTCCGCCCGACCACAATTCAAAGGTACCGTTGTCCGGCTGACAATGCCATTCTCCCTTCGGACCAGCCTTGAGCACCATCACCGTAGCATCTTCCTTCCACCCGTTGCGTAAAGTGAAGAAACCAGTGACAGGCGAAGCATACGACAGATGAATGGGACACCGCCCTTCCTTGCCCTGCGTAGCAAAGTAGCGCAACTGCTCATCATCAGGGAACTGGGCAGACCATCTCTTAAAACTCTTGATAAAACTGTAGGGAGCCGACCGCCTTCCGTCGCTAAAACAGGGAACAGTATAGTCGGGAAACAGGGTGTTCAGGTAGAAGTGCATCATCTGGTGAATGGTCTCAACATATGAGTCGGGAAAATCCTCACGAAAGCCATTAGCATCGGCCATGGATAGTGCCTGGCTAAATATGTCAATAGCCGCAGCATGGTATCCCAAATCAAGTTCATACTGTCCACCGTCGGCATAGACCTGCTTCCTGATTTCACGGTTCAGAACATCTATGCCACTCTGACGCCACCGGGAGGCTTCGGCAAATTCGGGAAAGAAGATACCTGCATTGAGCACGTACTGGGCCTCGAACAACAAATGATTGCCCTCGGCAGAATAGTTTTCCTGAACGTGCACGGCATGCTTGTGATAGTTCACCAAAAACTCCGTAAGGAATGCAGGCGTGAAATACCGGGAAGGAAGGAACAGCAGGAACTGATCTATCTGGTCTTTCAAGCGAATACCCGTCTCCAGCGGACGCCAAGCAAAACGCACGTTTTCGACTTCGCCCTTCACACTGTCCACATCGGCCAGCTCATACAAATCGGGATTTATCTTCACCAACGGGTTCTTACGAATCCAGTCCACGTACTGCAATACCCATTCGCGAGCATACTTCTCATCACCCGTCACCCGGTAAGCCTTACCCATGGGAATGAACCATTTATGACGATGAAGCTGCCAGCGCAATTCGTTGTCGCGCACCGGCCAGTATTTCCAATCAATATCCTTGCCGTAGTTGAAGGACGGTTGATAACCGGTATGCACAAAGAATGTGTGCTCCAGGGCCTCATCAGCCCACTTCCGCTCGGTGGGACTGAGAGTCACTTTATTCAAATCCAAAGCCGGATAAACCACACCGGCACGTTGCCGAAAATAGTCCAACAGAGCTTGAGCGGCTTTCTTCCAGTTTCCGCGACCGTAAGCTTCCTTCACCTGCTCCAACCCCGGATAATCCAAGTTGAGCAGTGCAAAAGCTTCCTTGTTCAACGACTGAGCCTGAAGAACCATAAAGGTTAACGGCAAAGCAAGCAGTAAAGCATATATACGTTTCATCAATTTAAAGTTACAATAATTACTATCATTTATTTATAAGTTCATCACATTATTTCATCCGTGTCATTTGTTTCATCCCCATCATCTATTCCGTGTCATGACAGGCGTTTTGTCTACCGCTTCCTGCACCTGCCACACACCGTCGATTTCATCGTAGAGTACGGAAGAAGAGGCATAGCGACGCATGTAAGGTGTGCCACCAATCTGCGGATTGTCTGCCCCCAGGCTGAACACCACGGGAACGGCATCGTGAGTCACCTCCAGCGCGGCCGGTTGCGAGGCATCGAGCACGGCGCGTATGTTCCAGTCGCCCACCTCAAAGATGTGATTGCCAGTGCTGCGCAACAAAGGTATATCGGCACCCGTATGCCCCACCCGAACCACAGCCAGGAAACGCGCCGCACTACTGCCTTCCACCGTAGCAGTGAGGTGCCACTGATTGGGGGTAGCGGGCGTAATCTGTGCGGGCGGCACTCGGAACCGGTCCGTCTGACTCAAACTGAACGGCTCTCCACAAAACAACTGCGTCACCGCCACATAACTGCCATCGGCTCCAGCTGTAGTGAGCATCTGTTGTTCTTCGTCGATGCTGAAACGCACCGGGCTATGCAACAACCACTCCCAACGCACAGGCTCGGAAGCCTCCAACTCATCGTAAACAAGCAATATGTCTGGATGCAACATCAATACATGCCTCCGATAGCAATTCAATGGAGTGTCACCGAAACCATTTTCCGGTGTCTGGCTAATACCAGCCTGCTCGAAAGCAGAGACCCACATGGGGTCATCGGACACGCCACAATAAGCATGTGAAGCATCGCCCAAGCAATAACTGATATGACTGCCTCCCAAGGCACGGACTACGCTGCCATATCCTTTCGTGGAATAGGGCTGTCCTATACCATTGACCAACAGCGTATTGTGCGCACGGCTATGACGATAGGACATCAGGTTGTGGGCATCGCTGAAATTCTGATAATAACCAGTACTGCGATAAACGGGCTGCCCCTCATAGAGCAGATTGAACGCATTCTGGCTGGCCGTTGTATGACTACCCGAACCGAATGTGCTGGAACGGAACGACAAAGCCAAATCATCATCCGTACTCCCCGGATGACTGTGCATGGCCACTTCGCCCGTATCCTCATACCACAACATTTTGGGCGCATCGGCGGGAAAAACCGTATCGTAAGTGCGGTCGGCACACATGCGGTAAAGGCGCAGCTCATAATCCTGAGCCACCAGGTCGGCACACTCGGCGGCATACCAGCCCGCATAAGCATCGCCAGTTTCGCGAGCCAAATAATCGGCAAAGGCAGCTGTTAGCCGGTTAGGGGTGTCGCCCTGCTCGCTGGCATCGCCAAAACCATTGCTGGCCGAATGAGGCGGGAAACTATAAACCAAGGCCTGGCCGGAAGCACGATACCAAGGATGTTGCAGGAAGTCGAAACGAGCCACATAGGAAAGCAAAGCCGGCATATAAGCCAGTGTATGAACATTGGCCGGGAAATAGCCCGTTCCGTTGTGCCACAGACCATCAAGATTGAAACCACCGGCCGGAGCACGGGCCGTCCACAGCTCGTAATAGTATTCCAGCATGGGCAACACTTCACTGCCGTAAACCGGATGGTCGTAAAGCAAGAAAGCTATCTGGAAGTAGGTACGCATGTTCTGCTGCCAGAAATGATTGTCAAATATATGGTTTTCCTGATAACCCAAGTTTTCTTTATAATAACGACGCAAGACACGCATCAGCAACTCTTCGGCTGCCGAACGTTCTGCCGGCTCCAAGCTGTCGTGAAGCAAGTCGTAGGCCAAAAGACAAGATGTCGCCACATCGGACGACGTGAAATTGTCGGCAAACAACTGCCCGTCGGATGGAGAAGCCATGCAAAATGCCTCCAACATTTCGTGCAGCTTGTCCGCATAGCGCGACTGGAGCGTGAGGTAGGCTGCCTGATAGAGCCAAAAAGCCTGTGCCTTCAAGACAGATGCCTGGGAACAAAGATCGCCCAAAGCCTGATAATTGGTGTCTAAAGCTGTTGCCGCGCGTGTCAACAATGCCTTATATTCGGAATGGGAAGCCACTTTACGACGCGCCTCGTCAATACGAGGAGCCAGAAAACAATACAGACGCGGATAATCACGCGGCGCGTTGCAAACAAAATCGGCAAAGGAAGGGGTGACAAACACAGCTTCGTCACCTGTTACCTCGAAAGCGATGGCCTCACTCCATTCACTTGCGACTGTCCCATCGGCGGCACAAGAGCGAAAGCGCCAGTACCATGTGCCCGCCTTTAGAACGCGGTGGGGATTGAAGAAGCATCCCGTCTGCAAAGTGGAAACAAGGGTCTCAGACGTATTGAACGATGCGCTAGACGAAAGGGCAAACTCCAGCATCTCGCCCGTCTTCTGGCTTTGGGGCACTATGAGGGGAGCCGGGTTAATCATCAGCTCGTTATCGGCCTTCGGATAAGGCTGTGTGCGTATCTTGTCGCGATAGGCATCAGGAACCTCGACAGCGGGTACTTCCTGTGGTTCGTCGGTCGGAGGAAGCGAATCAGACGTACAAGCGGCCAAAGAGAAAAGAAGGGCTATGAGAAAGACATGTTTCATGATCATACTATAAGAAAAAATGTACCCAATCACTACAGAGATTACACGAATTACTACAGATTATCCAATCGGAGTTCCGTTATTATAAACAAGCATCTGTAAAAATCCGTATAATTCTGTAGTGAATGGAAATACTGGAATATAGAGAAATAGAATAGTTCAGGTCAGGAATTGCGGCTATCCGAGCGGACTTCCGCCCTCCTCTTCGCTTCCGCCACTGCCGGTTCCGCCTGTTGCGCTTTTTTCTTCGCCATTCCAACGCGTCCAACGCACGCTGGCGGGAGCCAGGTTACGCGTCACAGCACGGCCCTGCGTATAATGGGTTTCGGGGGTAAAACGGATGCGAGTCAATTCGATGTCGTCGGCGGTCACCTTGTCGGGCGTGTCCTGCCCGCCCTTGCGTGCAGCAATGGTGTAGCGGAAGAAACCGATGTCCTGCAGGTGTACGCTGCGGCCGGCGTTCATGCCACGTGCCATGACACTGGGCAGCACCGACAGCACAGCCAGCACATCGGCCTTGTGTACGGTAGACATTTCCATGATTTGTTCCACCAGTTCATCCGTCTCCATAGGACGGTCGGTAATAACGGCGTAAGGATAGTACTTGCCGTTGGATTTCAATTGTTTGGGTTTGAAATATGCCATAGTCTTTCAGATTTTCACCTCTTGCAGAAGAGGCAGTTAAACATTTGGTTTTCTGTGTCATTCTATAGTAATCGACGACACGGCGACCCGTAGGGTACGATACGGCGACCCGTTAGGCACCAGACGGCGACCCGTAGGGTACGAGACGCCGTGTCGTCGGCAAGGCTTCAAAAGGGGGTTATTCGAAGATGGTCAGCATCGGACGGATAAAGCCTCTGGTGCTATAGGCTGCATCGGCCTGGCCAGCCTGACACGTATATGCTGAAGCCTCGGCTTTTGCATCATTGCCATTTCCAATGGTAAATACAGAGAATTTAAGACCCGAGTTGATGGTACTCGACAACAGATACCATCCGTTTGAAGCAACGGCTGCATCACTGCCAGGATTGGTCAAGAAGCTTTGTGGAGTCACGATTTTGGCAAGTTCGGCATCGGCCTCTTCACCAAAGATTTTTCCAGTCAACACCTCCAGCTGCTTATAGGTTGGGATATACCAGGAACTGATGTTGGCACCTGAAACTGCGTTGTTTTCCAACCATGTTTTGTAACTGGTATAAACGCCAGCTGTAAAGTCCTTGCAAACGCCTGTGGCGGAATTCAGCAGATAATCCGTGGCTGTGAAACCTTGGAAAGTAGTGGCCGACGCGGTCAGAGTCGGAAATGCTTCTACATCGGAGGCCGTCAGATTCATGCGAGGCGTTGCATTGCCCAATGCCACTGCATAAGCCTTGATAGTCTTGGTCGCATAGCTTTCGCCATAGCTGGCAGAAGTATCATCGGTACCTGATATTGCCATGGAGAACACCACAGCCACCGCATCTGTTGCCTCAGCCACCACTTCGCCCTGAGCATTGATATAGGCGCCGACCTTCAGTTCGCCTGCCGGCTGGGGTTCTTCGGGGTCAGTTTCTTCACCCTCGAAGGCATCATCTATCACAACTTCCACCTTAATTTTGTCATCGCCTGGTTCTTCACTCGGCTTCAGGCTGACACTAGTGTTACTTTGAAGGCTCTTCATTTGGTCAGAAGTAAGCTGGATACTCTTGGTAGAGGTTCCGTCTTCATTGCTGAAAGTGATAGTAGAAGTACGGTCTTCTTCGGCTACAGTAGCCAGCACATAGCAATAGAAAGCAAACTCACCATCAGTCAGCACAGGCACGTAGCTATCGACAGTGGCCTGAAGCTGTCCCTTTGTAGTAGCCTTTCCCGTAGCAACGTTGAATCCGGCACCTGCATAGAGATTAGGATTGATGTGAGTAAGACCGGTCAGGCCCAATGCATCCACATCAGCAGTCTTCACGGCAATGCGGGTGAAGGGACGCTTCAGGGTAACGCTGCCTGATAAATCGCCGGTTGCCACGGCTGCGCAGAAGGCATCGGCGGCAGGATTGTTGAACAAGTCGTTGGTTTTGTTAAAACGATAGGTAATGTTGGTCAAAGCATCGGCCTTGTAGATGGTGGTCGAGGTGGACGTATAGTCGTCACCGGCCACATAGTCGGCCCAGAACAGATATTGGGCAGCATCAGCATTCTTTTCAAACTCAAAGGTAGCCTTTCCGGCAGTCACGGGCTGCACCATGCGGGTGCCTTCGATGACTGTCCCTTCGCTGTCCACTGCTTCCATGATGCAACGCATCACATATCCCTGTACATCAGCCACTGCACGCGTATCGGGTGTGGCACCGCTTACATTCACTGAGAGAACGACTTTACCGCCGTTGGTTTCATTGCTGGAAATGATTTCCTCCTGACTGCACGCTGCCATAAAGAGCAGGGTGAACACAGCCATCACTGAATAGAAAAAGTTCTTTTTCATGGTTACTTAAAAGTTTTATTTGTATATAAATATAGTTATCTCAATTGTGCATAGTCTTCGTTCAAATGACCTCTACTTCCATGTCTATCTCGTCGTCGAAGTCGGGATCAATGCCCACACCATCCTCAGCCAGGGCCGGGTCGGCCGTAAGGAAGTTGTCGCGAACGGTGGTAAGCATGCCGGGAGTGCAGCGTAGGCGTATGATGGAGCGTGCCACGGTCTTGTTCTGGCCATCCACCACTTCCACCTCTACGGGCACAACGGTGTCGGCCTCGTTGCACAGTACATAATCAAAGCCTATCTCAAAGTCCTTGACAGATGTTTCGGGCAGGGTAAACTCCTTACTATAGCTCATGTAGAGCAGAGAATTGCGCAACTGTCCGGTGAGCACGTCAAAACCCATAGGCAAATAATCGCTGTACTTCACACGCACGGTGAACTTGTTGCCACTTACTTCGCCTGCTGAAACCTTGTCCATCAGCTTGTCGAGGTCGGTAGCCAGCAGGCGATAGCGTGCCACAGGACGGCTGAGCGTCAATTCAAGAGGCACCTGCACGTTCCAGTCGTTGCGATAACTGCTCAAGTCCACTTCCTGCATGGCATAAAAGGCGTCTTTCCAGTCGGTGTTGCCTTGATAGCGTCCATTGCCGATGACAGGAGTCAGGGTAGTGGTATCGTAGAACCAGTCAGCCCTCTGGTCAGCCTGCACATAGTCGGCCCAAACAGCCAGTCGGTAAGGGCGTGCGTGAAGTTTCAGGGATACGGGCACAGTGAGCAGGGTACGTCCGTCCACTACTTCTTCGTAAACAACCTGCCGTACGGAAGTGGCGTCGCTCAGATAGGCATCCACAATAAAACGGTGCAAGTAGGCAGCATCGCCCTCTGCGCGGGTAGAGAAAGCTTTCGACGCGGCATCGGAAACAGTTAGACGGAGCGACAACTGTGCCTTAACCGTCACCTCTGTAGGGTCTACCCCCCACTCTCCTGTAGCTGTCATTTCGGGTTCTTCGTGCAACTGGCAAGAGGCCAACAAGAAGATGCAACTGCCCAAGAGGCTGAAAATATGTTTGAATATCTTTTTCATTGTCTTCATATATTTAAGATTAAAGGCGATAGACCAGCGAAAGTCCCAAACGGGTCAGTCCCCAATAGTGACGGATGCGGGTATTAATCAATGCGCCGTTCTCTATATTATAATAGGTATTGTATTTCAGGTTGGCATAACCCACACCTACATTGAACTCGGCTCCCCAGTGTTGCCCCAAGGGTAGTTTGTAACCATAGCTCAGTCCGGCTCCCAATAGTGGACGACCGACGTCCTGATAGCGATTGTCTTCCCACTTAAAGTTGAACCAGGCAGTATGGGCGTGCAACCCAAAGAAGTGTCCCCGTCCGACCTCGCTTCCCGTCCACCAGCGCAACTCGGGCTGCAAGGCAATGACGCGAAGGGCATGTTCACGCTGCGCATCCCACAGACTCCACATCACAGGCAAGTCGAGAGTCATCTTGCGGTGTAGCTGCACTTCGTAAGCCAAGTTGAGCACACCGATGGCATCAAAAGCCACGTTCGTTTTCAGAGCATGATATCGATTACCCGTAACGGGCACAGCTGTCTTCTTTGCTTTCTCAACGACAGGATTCTTACCAGCAGACTTCTTTCCGGCAGACTGTTTCACCAAAGTGTTTTTCTGCTTGTGGGCAACAGGCTTGGACGTCGGTTTGCCCGAAGGTTTCCACACTGCCGTTTCTTCGGGCTCGGCCGAAGTCTGTATCAGAGGCTTCACAGGAACCTGTGCCCCAACAGTCAGCGCGGCAGCCAAGCAAAAAGCCGACAGAAGAATACGTAAGATGAATGTTTTCATGATGAATCAGTTTATGAATAAGTGGTACAATTCAGATTTCCAACTCGGGAACTTTGTCGCGCATGGTAGTGACGTAGCCATTCTCATCTACGATGGTTTCCTGCCCCTTGTAGGTAATGCTCACCTTGTCCTTGGTACTACGTATGAAAAACGAAGGTGCGCCTTCGGCCTTGAGGTTAACACTGATAAGCCAACCACCGGCCTTAATACGGCCGTCCTCCAGAATTTCGGGTGCCTTGGCAGGATACTTCACAGCATGAGTGTTAATAATGGTGCCAAAACGATAGACTTTGGACTTCTCGGACTTGGCGGTGAAGTGATAATGGTTGGGGTACTTCTTGAAGTTACCTTTATCATCGGCACGCAACCAGTTATGGGCTGGTACAAAGAATTGGCTGGTAGTATCGGTCTGCAAAGCACCTGTAGAGAAAATGTAAGCATCCGAAGCTCCCCCTCGTCCCGAGAGACCCTGTACATGAATATAACGTTTATCTGTTTTATCCACGCTCATTGGTTGAGTCACCGTATGCAACATAAAGGTATAATCAGCCGGTTCGGATGCTTCCAACTCATCGTAAATAAAAATATAACCAGTATTACCCAAGTTAACGATGTGGCGACGAAATTTCGTAAGAGGCACATCATCCCAACCATTCTCCGGTGTATAATGTACATCACTCTGCTCACCACGTTTCAACCACAGTGGAGAAATTACCTTACCATAAGCATTGGATGCATCACCCAGCACATAACCGATTTTCTCCCCTACATAATAGCGGGGAATCCATCCATAACCTTCCACACCTATGCGTTGTCCCATACCATTAACAAGAATTGTATTATGGGCACGCGTACCACGATGACAAAGCATGCTATGCACATCAGTAAATTCGATATGGTGGCCACTGCTGTAGAAAATGGGCTTACCGCCGAAGAAGGTATTGAAAGCATTCTGGTTGGCCAAAGCATGGGAGGTCGAACCATAAGGGCTACTTCGGAAACTCCACATGGCGTTGCTGCCCACACGATCCCAATTAGTCTGGAAAGATGCCAGGCCGGTTTCGGGGAAGACATATCCCCAAGGTAAAGCTGTCAGACCAGGACCATCAGGCAAAGGTTTATCACACTGTAGACGGAACCAGGCCAAATCACCAGGCTTAGCCAGCAAAGCCTTCTTCAAGTAAAGGGGGTCAACTTTAAGGGTACGGCGTACAAAGTCGGCTGCATAAGTATTGCCAGTAAGACGGGCCAAAGCATCCAAATAACCGATACGTATGCTATTAGGACGTGCAACATTCTGATGTGAACTACCATTACCACCCGATTTGGAAAAAGGAGGCTGCTGGAAGATGGTATACATTACATTATTGGTATACCATGGATCACTGAAGAAATCAAAACCTGTAAGTTTTGTATAATAATAAGGCACTTCAATAAGAGTACGCGTATTAACCGTGAAATAGGAATCACCATTGTGCCAACCTCCATCTTTGTTCAAACCAGGAAAGCGCGCCAACCATACGTTATAGCAGTAGTCAGTCCATGTATCGGCCTCGGGCAAGTCACCATAAGTGGCAAAAGCAGCCATGGTTAGAATGCGGAGAGTCATTTGCCAGATATGATTCTCGGCAATATGATTCTCCATATAGTTATTGAAATGATTATACATGCCGTTGCCCTTCTCTCGGATGTCATCTAACAATTCTTTCTTCTGAGCAGAAGTCAGCAAGTCGTAGAAAGAATCGTAGGCCATAGAACAGAGTGATAGAAGGGTGGCATCGTTAAAATCGCCCTTCACGTTCGCGTTCTTATTCCAATCGGACATGATCATCACCCGACGGATAGCTTCATCGGCATACTTACGGTCTTTGGTCAGAAGATAAGCACGTATCAAGGCTTCGGTGTTTCCTTCTTCGGCATCGATAATGCGGCGGCTTTCACGAGTGAGGTATGAATTGATCTGCATCTGGTTGGTAAGGTTCTTCACCTGACTGGTATTGATGTCCTTCACATCCTTCATGGGTGTGGTCAACACTTTATCAGCGCGTTCCAGATACCAGGCTCTTTCTACCTTACCCAGACTTTCTTTTCTGAACTTGTCCCATTCATCCTTAATAATCCAAACGCGAGGATGCGACAAGGGCACACACGCCAATACTTCTTTCAATGAAGGCGGGCAGAAACGATGTCCGTTGTCTTTTACCTCTACCTGTAAAGTCTCGCTCCACTGTGGTTGACCGTCCTTGACATAGGCATACTGCCAGTACCACGTACCAGGCGACAACGGTTTCTCTGGGTTGTAGAAAGGCCAGCGGGTATCTGCCTGAAAACAACCTTTTTAAATGTACTATCTTGGGCATAACGTATCTTGTAAGCCAACTTACTCTTATCTATCTTTTTGACCAAATGTTCAAAACCGTCCATGGGAGCACCATCAGACTGGGCTTCGGCCGGCAACGGCCACTGAAAAGACACGAAGCGATCGTCGACCATTGCACCGTTGAGCGGCGAAGGGGTAACACGCGATTCGTGCATCATACTTTGCTCCGTCAACCGGATGTTAGCCGGAGCTTTCTGAGCGCAGACCGGATTGATGGCTGCAGCAGAAAACAGAGAAATGAGAATCAAATTCTTCATGGTATGTATGTTTATTTAAATAATTCGCCTCATCGGATTTTCTGTTGGCAAATATCCGTATTTGCCCGAAAAAGATGTATCGTTTTTGTATATTCTTCCTTTCACTTTTGATGATTTCCGCTTCATTTTTGTATTTCGGACTTTCAATTCTGTACAAGCACTTATTCAATCACCTGGGAATGAAACGCATAGGAGAATAGGGACCCGGCGTAGGATGTTGCTTCATCCACTCTAACAGCAGAACACGATGCTGCTTCAACAGCTCTGCATATCGACGTTCCACAGCTAAATTGCGCATCTCTCCCCGATCGCATGTCATGTCGTAAAGCAATTCGCGGTTCTTCCCGGCTTCATACAATACATATTTGTAACGGGGTGTACGTACCATCCAGCCACACGTACCACCGGTCTGGGCAAACAAGGTTTCCGTCACCACATAGGAACGATGACTGAGGGTTGTGTCTCCACTTTCTGTCAACGCACGGAAACTGACTCCCTGTGCGCCGTCGGGCAACTTGACTCCCGACCAATCGCAAAGGCTGGGCATCAGGTCCACACCATTATTAATAAGCTGGGGCATCACGGTTCCAGCATGCTTCGTACCGGGCAGACAGACAATGAAAGGCACGTTAACCACTTCTTCGTAAAGAGCCGTTTTCTGATTCCACTGGTGAGCAGAAGCTCCATCTCCATGGTCGGAGGTAAAAATAATGAGGGTATTTTTCCACAGGTTCTGTCGCTCTATCTCGTCCACAATTTTACCGATTTCGACATCCACATGTTCTATCAACCGATAGTAGGCATTGAGATAACATCGCCAGTCATCGGGAGTATAGTGTCGGGTCGGATACAGACGATAGCTCTGCTCACGCTCGTAGCTCAGCACATCTGCATCATAAGGGGCTATAGGAAAGTTAGCAGGCAGGTTAGGGCAGTCGTCCAGCTGGAATTCTTCAAGGTTGGCAAACGGGGTATTCTGACAACGGGCATACTCACAAATGTTATGCGGATTGTCGAACGAAGCCACAAGGAAGAACGGCCTGGTGTGTTTTCGTTGCAGGAAACTTACCGCTGACTCGGCAAGTCCGTTATCGTTATGACCATGCAGATTCTCAAAACCGAAAGCATGCGCGGCAGGCAGAGAATTAGTATTGACGTGCCACTTGCCCGCATAGGCTGTTTCATAGCCTGCCTGCTTCAACAATGTGCCCAGTGTACGGCTGCGCAGGGAGTCGGGCATGGGTGTCTCGTTCTCGGCCATACCTATTTCGGCAGGCGTATGACCGGTAAACATAGATGCCCGCGACGGACCACTCAATGGTAACGAACAGTAAGCGTTGGTGAAACGCAAACCGTGTACTGCAAGACGATCCATGTTTGGCGTATGCAAATCAACGTTTCCAGCACAACTCATAGCCGTAGCTGTTTGCTGATCGGTCATAATGTAGATAATATTGGGACGCTGCTGTGCCCAAAGGGAAGCTGGAAACATCAGCCCGGCTACCCAAGCAATTTTCAAAGGTTTCATACTGATTAAGACTGTTTTCAGGGATTATCGGGAGTTAACTGAATACTATTAATGGTTAACAATCCTCCCAACGAAACGAAACAGAATGACAAATTCCTTAAACTTCTTATAATTTCTCATTCGTCATTCCTTATTCTCAGGTACTTGAGCAATGCCTCCAAATAATAATAATCGGCATAGTTCAATGGCACGTCAATCTCGGAGCCATGAGGTAGAGAGCCGGTAGAATGCTTCAGTATGAAACCGGCATTATTTCCTTTAACGGCCAGATAGTCCTTGCCTGACAGACTTTTGAGTATCTTTTCAGCATGAATGAAGTATTTGGAACTATCGGGAACCAAGGTACTCAAATCGAGGAAAGCAGAAGCTATGACAGCAGCAGCCGAGGCATCGCGCGGCGTATTGGACATAGCAGGCGCATCAAAATCCCAGTAAGGAATGGCATCGGAGGTTGTGGTACGTCGTATAATCATATCGGCCACTTGGACAGCCTGTTGCAAAAAAGCGGTATCCTTCGTTTCTTTATAACATAAGGTATAACCATAGACTGCCCAACCCTGTCCGCGCGACCAAGCCGACTCATCGTTCTTACCCTGAAACGTCTGTTTACGTTCCACGGTACCATCGGCATTGTAACTCACTACGTGATAACAGGTATGGTCGGGACGGAAGTGATTAGCCATGGTTGTACGGGCATGGCGGACGGCGATGTCTGCATATTTCGGGTCACCAGTCAGTTTACTTACATTAAAAAGCAATTCCAAGTTCATCATATTGTCAATGATGACAGGAAAATGCCACGTGCCAAAATCCCAAGAGCGAATACATCCGATGATGGAATCAAAACGACTACATAAATTATTTGCTGTCTCCACCAACAATGGCTTGATAGTATCGTTCGGTGCCAGACGCAACGCGTTGCCATAACTGCAATTGACCATAAAACCAACATCGTGTGTACCTTTCATATAACGCACATTGTTTAATTTATTGGTGAAGCGAATAGCCTGCATCTTCAAAGAATCATTACCTGTCAACTCGTAAGCATACCACAATGTACCAGGAAAGAAACCGCTGGTCCAATCGGAGATAGTACAAAGCCTCCTTTTGCCTAACAGCTCTTTTGCCGGATTAGGGTGGATAGAATCAATGTTCACTTTGTGTTCCAACTGTTCTTCCAGAAACGGTAACTCGTAACCCGCCCATGCAGTACGCGGCATCTTCATAGAATCGGCCAATTCGCTAGCAGTAGATAACAACTGATAAACAGCTACCTCTTCCACACTGTCTATCCATGTTCCAGCGGTAGTAGAAGTCTGATAACGACAAGCTGTCAATCCAAAAAACAAAGCGGCTCCTGCAAACAAAACTTTTTTCTTCATGTTCATGGTCTTTAGAATTCATATTATTAACAAACAACGCCGGACAACTCTTTCTATCGTCCGACGTTGCAAAGATAAAGCGTGTCATATACATACGCTTTCAAAATACGCTTTCTCTATTTTTGTCCTGTTGAAAATACTTTCAGTTTTGTCCAGTCTCCTTTCATTTTTGTACAAATGCACTATTTATCAGTCTACTTTCCGTATTCTGAGGGCAAACAACCAAAATACTTTTTAAAACTGGTAGTGAAATAAGAAGGTGTATTGTATCCTACCATTACACTGATCTCGGCCACAGTATACCGTCCCTCTTTCAACAATTTACAAGCCCGATTGAAACGTACTTTACGGATAAAATCGTTGGTCGACTCTCCCGTCAAGGCTTTCATCTTAGCATGCAAGCTAGATCTACTCATACACATTTCACGAGCAAATTCATCAGTAGTAAAATCTACATCGTCCAAGTGTCGCTCCATAATATCCATAGCTTGCTTCAACAGTTTTTCGTCTAACGGATTCAAGGCAATCTTCTCCGGTTCTATCTCCATCGACTTGGAATAGTATTCGATGGCCCGATAACGCGTACGAAACAGATTTCGTATCTTAGTCACCACAATATTCAACACAAAAGGCTTTGGAATATAATCATCAGCTCCCACCTGTAAGCCTTCCAGCTGTTCCTTAACATCGGCCTTGGCCGAAAGGATGATAACCGGAATGTGACAAGTATTCATATTCTGCTTAATAGCGCGACACAAGTGCAAACCGTCCATGACAGGCATCATTACATCTGTCAAGACAAGGTCTACCGGCAGTTCCTTTAGCCGCTTCAATGCTTCTTCTCCGTTACTCGCCTGCACCACCTGATACATAGTACCCAATTTTTCAGCTAGATAACAACGAATATCTGCATGATCTTCCACCACCAAAACAGTTTCTTTCCGAATTTTGTCTTCCTGTGTAGATGTTCCGTCCTCATCCGACAAAGAAGCATCGACCGGTTCGTCTTCTGTGTCCACCATGTACATCTCCTGCCGATTGGTTGTGTGTACTTCTTCTATCTCTTCTGTAGTACACTGTTTTTCTTCCAAAGTGTAAGCAGATTCAACCACTGGCACTAAAACAGTGAACGTACTCCCCTCGCCTTCTTGACTTTCCATCTTGACGACACCGTGATGTAACTCCACCAGACGTTGTACCAACGAGAGACCAATACCACTACCCAAATGTTCACTATCCGCCTGATAGAAACGTTCGAATATTCTGTCTTGTTTACCAAGAGGAATACCAATCCCCGTATCCTTAACCTGTAACATCAACTCATCACCTTCCTGCCTCAATGTCACAGTTATACTTTTGCCCCTACCAGTGTACTTGAAAGCATTGGAAAGTAGATTATTTTCTATCAACTCCAAATATTCCGGATCGCAAAGAATCTTCCGGTCCTCCAAATCAGAGTCAAAACGGTAAACAATCTGCTTTTGCTGCGCCAGACGTTCATAGAAAAGAAAATTCTTCTCCATTATCTGTCGAATGGGTACAAACCTTACTTTTAAGTGAAATACACCCAACTCGGCACGGCGGTAGTCCATCAACTGATTGACCAGATACAGCAGACGATCTGCATTGCGCCGGATGTGCTCCAACTGTCTACCCATCCAACGGTCTTGTACCTTAACCAGCAAATCTTGCAAAGGAGCCATAATCAACGTCAACGGAGTGCGAAGTTCGTGAGATATATTGATAAAAAAGCGCAGTTTCATTTCATTTACCTCCTTTAACCGTTCTTTGTCAATACGTTCCATTTCAAGCCGTGCCTTCATGATTTTACGTGTCCAAAAGTAGCGAACAACAAACGCGATGCTACCTGCAAACGCTAGAAAAAACAGTATACTGGCCCACCAGGTCTTGTACCAAACTGGCAAGACCACTATTTCGAGTTCTGTAGGATGATCACTCCAAATACCGTCGTTATTGGCAGCCTTCACCAAAAAACGATAGTGTCCTTGCGGCAAATGGGAATAAGACACCGTACGCATAGTATGGGTCACAGTCCAGTCAGCATCATACCCTTCCAACTTGTAAGCAAAGATGTTGTGATTACCCGCTATATAGTTGGGAACTACAAAATCCAGCGAAAACATGCTCTGCTCCGCCTTGAGCGTAATACGCCTTGTACGTCCGATATGTCGTTCCAAGATACCAGTCGTGTCACCCGGATGCACAGTTTTATTAAATAGACGCAATTCTGTGAAAATCACTGAGGGAGTATAAGGATTATCTATTAGCTGGTCAGGATAAAACGCCGTCAGTCCATTGACACCGCCAAAATATATCTGTCCGTTTGCTGTAAGACAATACGCATAAGGAGTAAACTGATTACTTTGCAAACCATCCGCTGCCGTATAGTTACGACATGTTCCCATACGAGGCACGAAACGACTTAATCCTCCGTTCGTACTAAGCCACAGATTACCATAACCGTCTTCCAGAATACCATATATCACATTGTTAGGCAGACCATCCGCCGTAGAATAACGTACCACTTCCCCTTTGTTCTCATCGAAACGGTACAGTCCGTCACGGGTGCCCAACCAGAATACGTGGTTAGCCTGCTCACGTATACACTGTATTTTTTTTCTCTCCAGTTCATGCCCAGCAGGAAGTAAAGACACCTGCTCCAAAGTGTTCCCCACTATACGAAAGACATGAATACTTTCTTTATCACTAATCCAAATACGCTGCTTGCTGTCTTCAAAGAACAATTGAATTTCGGATAGTTCTATGGGCTTTCCATCGGCTATCATCGGAAAATCCGTAAAGGTCCGGCTCCGTTTGTCGAAACATTTGATAGTCCGTACCGTACTTACCCACAATTCGTCTTTCCCTTTAGGAGTAAGAGTATACACACTACGACCATCAGTCACCCTATCCGACGGCATAAAGTTCTCTATTCGCCCACTTGGCACATGCAGGATACTGAATTCACCGGCATGGCTGCCAATGTACACCTCCTGTCGTTCTTCATCCACCTGCAAAGCCTTGATGTCATTCGAGGGAAGGCCATCCGCTGTCGTAAAAGCCCTAAACAGTCCCTTTTGCTTATCATATAGGTTTAATCCACCGTTGGTACCTATCCACAGATTCTGTTTCTTATCCTCAACGATACAACTAATCACATTATTGTTCAACGAATTACGACCGGGCATCCGACTAATATAACGAAACCGATTCTTCTGTTCATGATAATAGTTCAATCCGCCGAAATAAGTTCCCATCCACATGCCTCCCTGCCGATCACAATACAAACTGCGTACCGATGTTTGAGACAAACTAGCTGGATTGGAGGGATCGTTCACATACTGTTCGAACGTGTCATCCTCCTGACGGTAAATATTCAAAGAAGTAAACGTGCCTACCCACAAACGGTTCCAATGATCCAAAGCCAACGAACGTACATAGTCTGATCCGATACAGCGCTCTCCTCTGGCTGTATAATGCCGTACTGTGGCATCGCTTAGGTCAAAACGATACAGTCCTTGCCCTTCCGTAGCCACCCACAAGTAAGAAGGAGCCTGCATAAGTGCGGTCAAAATCCGACAATTTTCTAATTCTTTGAATGAATACTTTCTGACTTCTTTTTTACCACCAGAATATATGTACAAGCCCTTATCTGTACCTATATAAATAAGAGAATCGCGACGAGTGAGCGAATAACATTGCTCTACATCGACAAATCCAGTAAGTTCTGCAGGTTTCGATAAGCCCTCATGAACATCGAACATATACAATCGGTTCCCAGCCAAAAACAACAGGCTCAATGAATCAACAATAGCCACATGAGTAACGGCAAGTCTTTTGTTCAAACTGTCTTTCAAACTGTAATTACGGAAAGCATCCCGATTGGCATCATAGCAAGAAAGGCCAGACTCGGTACCTATCCACAATCGGTCATGCACATCTATGTCCAGTGCATACAGAAAATCGTTAGCAAGTGTAGTCGTATCCCGACTATCGTGACGATATACTGTAAAATCATAACCATTGTACTTATTCAACCCATCCTGCGTAGCGAGCCACAAACACCCCTGACTATCCTGTACAATGTCTAGTACCGCACTCTGCGACAAACCCTCCTCCAAACCTATACGGGCAAAACTCAGCTCCGAATTGAACTGTGCCTGTGCCTTTGTCACAATCAACATAACCAACAAACAAATGGCATAAACTATTTTTTTCATAGTATACATTCTTGACATTTCGGAGCTAAGGTACAATATTTTTTAAAAGCCAACAAAAAAGGGATAGGAAAATTACTTCCCATCCCTTCCTTTATTCATCCTCTTTTTAGAAGATTATTCTTCATCCATCAAGATCTCCAAAATCTGGCAAGCAGCCTTGGCAACCGAAGTACCGGGGCCAAAGATAGCAGCTACACCAGCCTTGTACAGGAAGTCATAGTCTTGTGCGGGGATTACACCACCGGCAATCACGACAATATCCTCACGGCCCAACTTCTTCAGTTCGGCAATGATTTGTGGAATCAAAGTCTTGTGACCAGCAGCCAGTGAAGATACACCTACTACATGCACGTCGTTCTCGACAGCTTCACGGGCAGCCTCGGCCGGAGTCTGGAACAACGGTCCCATATCTACGTCGAAACCGCAGTCGGCATAACCGGTTGCTACTACCTTCGCACCACGGTCGTGACCGTCCTGACCCATCTTGGCAATCATGATACGGGGCTGACGGCCTTCTTTCTTGGCAAACTTCTCGCAGAGTTCACATGCCTTAGCGAAGTCTGCATCGCTCTTACTTTCTGATGAATACACGCCTGAAATAGTTCTGATTACTGCTTTATAACGTCCTACAACCTTCTCGCAAGCATACGATATTTCTCCCAAAGTGGCACGAACACGGGCAGCCTCAACAGCCAGTTCCAGCAAGTTGCCCTTGCCTGTCTTCACACATTCGGTGATGGCATCCAGTGCCTTGTCCACTTCTGCCTGATTACGTCCTTCCTTCAGACGCTTCAGGTTCTCCAGCTGTTCCTGACGAACGGCCGTATTGTCAATCTCAAGGATATCAATCGGAGCTTCCTTCTCGAGGCGGTACTTGTTCACACCGACAATGGTCTGCGCACCGCTGTCGATACGGGCCTGCGTACGTGCGGCAGCCTCTTCGATACGCATCTTGGGGATACCGGTTTCGATAGCCTTGGCCATACCGCCCAGCTTCTCGATTTCCTGGATGTGCTCCCATGCCTTGTGGGCAATCTCGTTGGTCAGCGACTCTACATAGTAGGAACCACCCCACGGGTCAACGTTCTTACAGATATTGGTCTCTTCCTGAATATAGATCTGCGTATTACGCGCGATACGTGCAGAGAAGTCGGTCGGCAGGGCAATGGCCTCGTCGAGGGCGTTGGTGTGCAGAGACTGTGTATGACCCAGTGCGGCTGCCATAGCCTCGATACAGGTACGGCCTACGTTGTTGAACGGATCCTGCTCGGTCAATGACCAACCTGAAGTCTGAGAGTGTGTACGCAAAGCCAGTGACTTCGGATTCTTCGGGTTGAACTGCTTTACAATCTTGGCCCACAACATACGTGCGGCACGCATCTTGGCAATTTCCATGAAGTGGTTGGTACCGATGGCCCAGAAGAAAGACAGACGTGGTGCAAAAGCATCGATGTCCAGTCCGGCACCCACACCGGCACGGAGATATTCCAAACCGTCGGCCAGGGTATAAGCCAACTCGATATCTGCCGTAGCACCAGCTTCCTGCATGTGGTAACCGGAGATGGAAATGGAGTTGAACTTCGGCATCTTCTGCGAAGTATATTCAAAGATGTCGGAAATGATCTTCATGGAGAATGCAGGCGGGTAGATATAGGTGTTGCGCACCATGAATTCCTTTAAAATATCGTTCTGGATGGTACCGGCCATTTCTTCAAGCTTGGCTCCCTGCTCCAGACCGGCATTGATATAAAACGCCATGACGGGCAGCACGGCACCGTTCATCGTCATGGATACGGACATCTTGTTCAAAGGAATGCCGTCGAACAGTACCTTCATGTTCTCCAGCGAGCAGATGGATACACCGGCCTTACCAACGTCACCCACTACACGTTCGTTGTCGGGGTCGTAACCGCGGTGCGTAGCCAAGTCAAACGCTACAGACAAACCTTTCTGACCAGAAGCCAGATTACGGCGATAGAACGCATTCGATTCTTCGGCCGTAGAGAAACCCGCATACTGACGGATTGTCCAAGGACGCAGGGTGTACATTACTGAGTACGGACCACGCAGGTAAGGAGGAATACCGGCAGCAAAGTCCAGATGCTCCATTCCTTCAAGGTCTTCTTTGGTATAAACAGGCTTCACATTGATGTGTTCCGGCGTCTTCCAATCAGCCTCAATGCCGTTAGCCTTCTGCCATTCAGCACCATTGACGGGCTTGAAATTGGCATATATATCTAAGTTTTTAAAATCTTTTCTCATCTTACTTCAAAAGTTTAGCGTTGTATTCTTTCAGTGTTTCCAGCACGTTGACACGAACATGGATGAAATTCTCGATACCGGCAGCCTTCAGTTCGTCCATGCAGGCAGGAGCTCCGGCAACGATGAACATAGCACGGCCATTCAAAGCCTTGAATGCGGGAACTGCATACTCGGCATATTCGTCATCGCTCGAACAGAGTACTACAATGTCGGCCTTCGCAGCTACGGCAGCTTCAACGCCCTCTTCTACAGTAGAGAAGCCCAGGTTGTCCACCACTTCGTATCCGGCGCAAGCCAGGAAGTTACAAGAGAACTGTGCACGTGCCTGACGCATAGCCAAGTTACCAATCGTCAACATAAATGCTTTCGGACGCTTGCCGGAAGTTTCAGTCTGCAGACGCAGAGCCTCGAATTCGCTGGCGGCACGGTCGAAATTCAAAGAAGGAACATCCTTTTCGCAAGTATCATGGTGCCCGCCACCACAGCAGCAAACAGCTTCCAACGGACGCTTTTCGCCAGCCAGCTCGGTGAAGTTAGGATACTGGTTGGTACCCAACAGAATCTCCTTACGCTTGGCCACAGCTTCGTGACGCGCCTTGTTGCTGGCATTCACAGCTTCCTGTACCTTGCCGGCCTTCACTGCTGCATAGAAACCACCTTCATCCTCAACAGCCAGGAACAAATTCCAAGCCTGCTTGGCAATGGACACCGTCAGATTTTCAATATAATAGGAACCGGCAGCTGGATCAATTACTTTGTCGAAATGAGATTCTTCTTTCAGCAACAGTTGCTGGTTACGTGCCAAACGTTCAGAGAAATCATTCGGAGTCTCGTATGCCTTGTCGAAAGGAACCACCGTCATAGAATCAACACCTGCAAGAGCGGCACTCATTGCTTCAGTCTGCGTACGAAGCAGGTTCACATACGAATCAAAAACTGTCAGGTTGAAAGAAGATGTTTCAGCATGTATCTTCATCTGGGCAGCACACTTACAGTCGCCTTCGGCCAGATACGAATTCACGATATCGGCCCACAACATACGTCCAGCACGGAACTTGGCAATTTCCAAGAAATAATTGGAGCTGATACCAAAATTGAACTTGATTTTTTTGGCAACCGTTGCAGCAGGAATACCAGCTTCGGTCAGTTGGTTCATATATTCGTTACCCCATGCCAATGCGTATCCCAGTTCCTGGTAAATATAAGCACCTGCATTGTTCAGAGTAAGTGCATTCACATTGATGACGCGATATTCGGGCAAAGCAGCCGTAGCGGCAATCAGTGCCTTGGCCGTATCTACCAAGCTACCTTTTTCCTTACCCTTGGCCAACATCTTGTTCAAATAGTCGAAGTTAATAGAACCATGCAACTTGTTCAGGTCATATCCCTTCTTCTGGAAATATTCTACCAACAAATTGGCCAAATCAACAACATGCCCTTGGCAAGTGGAGAAGTTCAACTCGACACATTCTGCACAAATACCTTCGAGCAACATTTCCAGATAAGCGGCATTCAGTTCCTTGGCCTTTACATGGAACGACAAAGAATCAATTCCTTTGTTCAGGATATCCAAGGCCTTGGCATTAGCTTCCTTCACATCATCTACTCTGATTTCCTGACGTACCAGCCACTCATTGTTGTCTTTCTTGTTACCTCTCAAATAAGGGAATTCACCAGGAAGTGCATCCGTTGTCTTAAGTCCTTCAAGATCTTCCTTACGGTAGAAAGGTTTCACTTTAAATCCTTCGTTTGTCTTCCAAACGAGTTTCTTCTCAAAATCAGCCCCCTTAAGGTCTGCTGTTACTTTTTCCATCCACTGTTCAGTGGTAACAGGAGAAAAGTCTGAGAAGAGTTTTTCTTTACTGTCTGCCATAGTTTATAAATTTAAAATAGATAAATACTATTCATCATTTTGTCGTCAATAGACATGCAAATATACTCAAATCAAATTAAAGACAATCCTTTTTAGTGAAATTTCATACCTACCACTAAACAAGTGTCAAGTCGACTTTGCAAAATCGAAAAATTAAGAAAAAACTTTGGCTACAATTGTTGAATTAGCTAATTTTGCAGAATTGTTTTTCAACTACAAATAAAGATGTGTTAAAAATATTATGAATTGGTTAGAAAGCTTGTTATGGGACCCAGCTTCCGTAGCACATATTGTGTGCCTTTATGCCTTTGTCATTTCACTAGGTGTACTGCTGGGTAAAATCAAGTTCTTTGGAGTATCATTAGGAGTTACATTCGTACTCTTCGCGGGTATTCTGATGGGACATCTGGGATTTACAGGAGAAATTCACATTCTGCATTTCCTACGTGAGTTCGGTCTTATTCTATTTGTATTCTGCATTGGTTTACAAGTAGGACCGTCGTTCTTCTCGTCTTTCAAAAAAGGCGGTATGACATTAAATCTGCTTGCTGTCGGCATCGTTTTGCTGAATATTGCTGTTACATTGGCTATTTATTTTATAGCCAACGGCCGTGTGGACCTACCAATGATGATTGGTATACTATATGGTGCCGTAACTAATACACCAGGTCTCGGTGCTGCCCAAGAAGCCCTGAACCAGCTGAACTACACAGGTGAACCTATAGCCTTGGGGTATGCCTGCGCATATCCGCTCGGCGTCGTAGGTATCATCGGCTCCATTATTGCTATCCGTTACATCTTCCGTATTTCCCTTACCAAAGAAGATGAGCAAATTAAAGTGCAAGACAATGACACGAAGCACAAGCCCCACAACATGCATCTGGAGGTACGCAATGAATCCATCAACGGCAAGACGCTGTTACAGGTAAAAGATTTCCTGGGACGTCCGTTTGTCTGCTCGCGTATCCGCCACGAAGGCCATGTCAGTATCCCGAATCATGAAACGGTATTTTATACCGGAGACCAACTGTTCATTGTCTGCTCTGAAGAAGATGCCGAAGCCATCACAGCTTTCATCGGTAAAGAAATTCAAGTAGACTGGGAAAAACAAGACATGCCGATGGTCTCCAGACGAATTTTGGTCACCAAATCAGAAATAAACGGAAAAAAACTAGGAAGTATGCACTTCCGTAGCATGTATGGTGTCAATGTAACCCGCGTAAATCGTTCTGGTATGGACTTGTTCGCTGATCCGAACCTAATTCTTCAGGTAGGTGACCGCGTTATGGTCGTAGGACAGCAGGATGCTGTAGAACGGGTAGCAGGTGTATTGGGCAACCAGTTAAAGCGTCTGGATACTCCGAACATCGTCACAATCTTTGTTGGTATTTTCATGGGTATCGTATTGGGTAGTCTACCTATCGCCTTCCCAGGCATGCCTACTCCCGTAAAACTAGGTTTAGCTGGTGGACCGCTGGTAGTAGCCATCCTCATTGGACGTTTTGGACATAAGTTAAAACTAGTAACCTATACCACAATGAGCGCCAATCTGATGTTACGCGAAATAGGTATTGTACTCTTCCTGGCAAGTGTAGGAATAGAGGCAGGTGAGCATTTTGTACAAACAGTGGTGCATGGAGACGGTTTATTATATGTCGGTTACGGTTTCCTCATCACAGTTATTCCACTACTCATTATCGGTGCCATAGCGCGTCTTTATTTCAAAGTCAACTACTTCACTCTGATGGGTCTTATCGCCGGTAGTAATACAGCCCCCCCTGCATTGGCCTACGCCAATCAGGTTGTATCGGGCAACGATGCACCTTCGGTTGGTTACTCTACCGTATACCCGCTGTCCATGTTCCTGCGTATCATTGCCGGTCAAATGATTCTGTTGGCCATGCTTTAGTATCCTCCTTGAGGAATATAAAAATATCAGGCGCAAATTGCACATTTCAAAAGGCTGTACAATCTGCGCCTGATTAATATTTTCAGACCGTATAACGAATACCCATCAACGGACAGTAATATCCAAATTCAGTTTCTTGCGTACAAACTCCTCAATGTAATCTACCGTACCGGCAATACCCAAAACAGACGAATCGATACACAGATGATAGGTAGCAGCAGCTCCCCACGTTTTATAACTATAATAATTGTAATATTCCGAACGCTTTTTATCCGCCTTTTCCATCATTTCCTCAGCCTCTTCCTTGGATATGCCGTGAATACGGCACAAACGTTCCATCCTATCTTCTGGCGTTGAAGATATAAATATATTGGCACAACGAGGATGATCACGCAAAATATAGTCAGCACAACGTCCCACAAAAAGGCACGACTTCTCATGAGCTAACCGACGAATAACATCACTTTGTACTTTAAACAATGAATCATTACTCAAACAATTGTTGGTCGGGATAGTTCCATCCCCTATAAACGGGAAACGCATACCAAACAATCCGCCCATAATGCCTTGAGAAGGGCGTTCATCCGCTTTTTCAAAAAACTCACGGCACAATCCACTTTCTTCCGATGCCAACTGAATCAGCTCTTTATCATAAAAAGATATATTCAACCGATGAGCCAGACGTTCGCCTATCTCGCGCCCGCCGCTTCCCAACTGACGGCCAATATTCACTACAAAATATTCCATAAACCTTTATTATTAACACGTTTGCTGCAGGCAAATATAAAAAATCTCACGCAAACGAACGAACACATAGCAAAAAATGTTTCACACAGATAAAGACTGACGAGCCGCCGCTTTGTGAAATTTACGAAACTGCAACAACAACATGACTGCAGCAATAATACTAGCCAACAAATCGGACACAGGCATACTGATCCATACACCTAACGCGCCAAAGAAATGTGGTAGGATCAGCAGACATGGAAGCAGAATCAACAACTGACGAGACAGCGACAAGAAAATAGCCTTTCCAGCCATACCTATACTCTGAAAGAAATTGGCTGTTACCATCTGAAAACCTATTATAGGGAAAAACATAACGATAATGCGCAGTCCACGAGCCGACAAATCTATCAGTTCGGCGTCCGAAGTAAAGATACTCACAACCAGTCGCGGTACAGCCATACCTACAACAAAGCCAAAAGTCGTTACGACCGTAGCATATACAATGGTCAGTTTCAACACCTTGGTCACGCGCTGATAGAGTTGCGCTCCATAATTATAGCCGGCTATAGGCTGCATACCCTGATTCAATCCCATCACAATCATTACGACAATATATACCAGACGATTGACAATACCAAATGCACCGATAGCCAAATCGCCGCCATGACGTTTCAATCCCTGGTTAATCAGAATGACAATAAAACAGGCAGCCATATTCATCAGAAACGGTGACATGCCGATAGCCAACGAATCGACCACAATCTTGCGCTTCAAACGGAATATGCCACGATGAAAATGAAGCAATTCATTACGATTACTAAACAACTTGAACTGCCAAAGCAACGCTATAATCTGGGCCAATATCGTAGCAATGGCTGCACCACGGATACCCCACCCGAAGCCATAAATAAACAAAGGGTCGAGAATAGTATTGATAACAACCGTAGCTACTGTGGCATACATTGCTTTCTGCGGATGCCCAGAGGAACGCAGCACAGAATTCAATCCAAGGTACAAGTGCGTAACAGCATTACCAATAAGAATAATTTCCATATAGTCACGTGCATAAGGCACTGTATCATCACTACCACCGAAAAAATAAAGAATGGGATCAAGAAATGGCATCACCACTAACGTAAAAGCAACACCTAGTAAAATATTCAGTACTAAAACATTACCCAATACGCGTTGAGCCGTATCATAATCCTTTTGGCCCAACTTGACCGACACCAGCGTGGAAGCCCCCACACCAACCAACGAACCGAAAGCCGCCGCAAGGTTCATCAACGGGAAAGTCAACGCCAGGCCCGAAATGGCCAATGGCCCTACACCATGGCCGATAAAGATACTGTCGACCATATTATACAAAGAAGAAGCCGTCATCGCAATGATTGCAGGAACGGCATACTGCATCAATAATTTTCCAATGTTTTCTGTACCCAACGCTGTGGGAGTATTCAATCCTGCCATATCTATTTCACCTAAACATTTTTACGGGTGCAAAGGTAGACAAAAACAATGGAAATCCGATATAATTACACTATCTTTGCTCCCGATTGGACACCACATTATTCTATTATGGACGAACAAACCATCAACGAACAACATAACAGTATCATTGCTCTACTAAAAGGCAAACGCCTGAAAGAAGCACAAACCCAACTGACCTCCATGTTGGCAACCTGTCCCGACTGGACATTACATAATCGATTGGAACAAGCACAGACTTCTTATAACTACATGCTGCAATATATGAAGCAAGGCGTAGACGATCCTGAACGAGGCAAACTATATATAAAACTCCTAGCGGAGACATGGGCTATTGCTAACCAAGCACGACTGATATTGCTCGACGAAACATCTTCTGCCTATGGCTATTACCAGACATTACACTACAAGAATCGCCATACAGCTGTTCGTCTGGACGGATGCCTGCATGCACTGGAAACATTTCAGGACGACGTGGCCGTATGTAGGCTAATTACCGACAACAACCAAAGCCTCAACCACCTGCAGAAACGCCATGAAGAAACAAACCAAAAGTTATTCCAATCCATTTGGGGTAATAGTGAATGGACTGCCGAAGAGGACACTCAAGCACAAGCATTCCTTTCTTCTAGTTTATTACGTTCCATTGATCTTTGTCTGGTTGTAAGCGCCGTAACCATGAGTCTTCAAGCCTGTTTCGACATTCGCAAGTGTCTGTGGCTACTTGAAGCCAGCCAGCACCAAGAAACTATTGTGAGACAACGTGCACTGATCGGTCTACTCCTGACTCTGAACACGTACCCCGACCAATGCCTGCTCTATCCAGAACTGAAATCGCGCATCAGCCTATCTGACGAAAACGGATGGTTAGGGAAAGAACTGAACCGTATTAGTCTCCAATTACTGCAAAGTCAGGAAACTGAAAAGATAGACAAAAAAATGCGTGAAGAAATCATTCCTGAAATGATAAAGAATGTCAGCATGATCAAAGGAATGAAACTTGGGTTGGAAGAAACAGCAGACGAAAACGATCGTAATCCCGATTGGGAAAATACTTTCGAGAAATCAGGGTTAGGAGATAAGATTCGTGAAATGAACGAAATGCAGATGGAAGGTGCAGACATCTATATGAGTACATTTGCACAATTGAAATCAGGACCCTTCTTCGGCCAGTTATCCAATTGGTTCTATCCATTCGATCCGCTACATTCCAGCGTGTCGACCCTGTTCGGTCCGTCAGATACAGGTGAGAATGCAGTCTTGAATGTTATCCTACAATCAGGTTTCTTTTGCAATAGCGACAAATACTCACTCTGCTTCACCATGGCCCAATTACCTCCATCCCAACGTAACCTCATGTTACAGCAGCTTACCCCTCAAGAATTGAATGAGATAATGGACAACGAGCAGGCCAAAATGATGAAACAGTATGCCAAACGCCCTGAAGTCATTAGCAACCAATATATACACGACCTATACCGTTTCTTCAAGCTAAACCCACGCCGACGTGAATTCGAAGACCCCTTTAAGGATGATTTCGCTTTCTATGACTTGCCTATCCTCAAAGGCATTCTGGATAAGCCTGAATTATTGACTACTATAGCTGACTTCCACTTCCGTAAGGAACACTATTCTGATGCCCTTGTGCTCTACAGACGACTAGAGGCTAAGAACAAAGCCCATGCAGACCTCTTTCAGAAAATTGGTTATTGCCTGCAGAAAGAAAAGAAATATGCAGAAGCCATCGAAGCCTATCGGAAGGCGGATATCCTGAAGCCTGACCATCTGTGGACCATACGTCACTTAGCCACCTGTTACCGACAAATACACAATTTCAGCATGGCCTTAGATTACTATCTAAAGGCGGAAGGCATACAGCCCGAAAACGCCAACATACTATTCTTTATTGGAAGTTGCCATGCCGAATTGGAAGAATACAAGGAAGCGTTGCAATATTTTTTCAAGATGGATTTTCTGGACAGCCATTCCATAAAAGCCTGGAGAGGGATCGCTTGGTGTTCTTTCATGACTGAAAAATATGAGCAAGCCGATAAATATTATCAGAAGCTACTGCAAGAAAAACAAGTCCTTGCTACAGACTGGCTCAATGCAGGACACGTGGCATGGGTACAACATAAACCTGACGTTGCAGCCGAACGCTACGGAAAAGCAATCGCAATGTATGGAAGTAAAAGTGACTTTCTGGATTTGTTCGATAAAGACCGCGACATCCTTATCAGACATGGTATCCACGAAGAAGATATCCCACTGATGGCCGACATTGCCAATTAAAAAAGTTGGTATCAAAGTACAAAAAAGAAGCAAGCCGGAAGCTTTTCCTACTACTCCCGGCCTGTTTCTTAAGAAATATTCATTCTACGGACAGCAAGTCTCATTTCACTTCTTCACCTTTATCAGTAAAGAGGACTGACGTTTCTGTTCCGTCTTCTGCTACCAATGTCAGTTTATAGATCTGTGTCTCAGATTCTTCTTCCTGACGTACAGCCGCTTCCTTCAGCGTTTGCTCAGGATAAGCTTTGGTTACAGCATCAACTACAGCCTGAGGAACTTCTTCCAATTTAACGGGAACAAAATCATCCATTACTTGAACGGTCATCATATCGTTCGTATCGACAGTCGTTGCAAAAGCTGCGGTTCCTAAACTCAATGTCATAGCTGCTACAAAAAACAATTTTTTCATAATTGTAAAGTTTAATAGTTAAAACACTTATTGAATAGAATAGTTGATCAAGCTATCTGCCTAACTAAGGACAAATGTAATGCCACAATTCCGTTCTAGAAGCAACCACCTATAAAACAAGCAATTAAAAGAATAAATTCTACACAGAAACAGACTAATTTGGGGAATAATACCACATAAGTTGAGGAAAAGCAACTGTAAAAGTCACGTAAAATCTACAGCAGTATATATAATATTAAACTTGTGAAAGGTTATGCAACCTTCATCCTTGCCAATATACGGGGAAAGAAGAAAGCAAAAATCGTAGTACAGCAGATAGCAGCCACGGCATCGGAGATTCCTTCAGCAGCAAAAATACCCATCACACCCATCCATCGGGGCAACAACAAGGCTAATGGCACCAACAAAATAACCTTGCGAAGCAAGGCAATGAAGATAGACACCTTGGCCTGCCCCAAAGCGACAAACATGTTCTGACAAGCACGTTGCAGCCCGAAAATAGTCATACCAGCCAGAAATACAGGCATCGTGCGAGTCACGGTTTCCGTCAAATGTGCATCACTAGTAAAGACAGCAGACACCAACGAAGGGAAAAGTATCATCAACAATACCAGTAGAAAATTGAAGAGAAACATCACAGTCACCACTATCTTGAAGCATTCCTTCACTCGCTCACGGTTACCGTGCCCAAAATTATAGCTGACTACAGGAACAAAACCTTGGGCAAAACCTGTCAGCGGCACGCTGACACAAAGCATGGCCGCCTGCATCACTGCCAGTGCACTGACGTAGATATCACCATAGCGTTCCAAACTACCGTTCAGCACGAACCCCACCAAACTCTCAGTACTGGCCATAATGAAGGGCGAAAGGCCCAAAGCCAACGTAGCCCCCACGATACGACGATCCAGCTGCAAATACCTACGTTCGAGCTGTAACGAAGCACGCTTGGAGGTAAGGAATGCCAGTACCCACACGGCACTGCACGCCTGAGACAGGATAGTGGCCAAAGCGGCTCCCTTCACTCCCATATCAAATGTAAAAATAAAAAGAGGATCGAGCACAATATTAAGCACGGCTCCGATAATGACCGAGCACATGGCCACACCTGGCCGTCCCTGACAATTTATAAATGTATTAAGCCCCACGGCCACCTCAACAAAAAGGGTACCCAACAAGTAAACGGAAAGATAGTCTACCGCATAGGACAACGTGTGGGTTGATGCACCGATAGAGGTCAGAATGGGCTTCATGAAAAGATAGGAAACGGTCGAAGTAACCACAGCAAAAAGTACCAACAGTACAAAGCCATTACCCAATATCTTCCCTGCCCGTTCACGATGCCCTTGCCCTAAAGCAATGGCTGCCAACGGAGCACCACCTCCAGCTACAATGGCCGAAAAGGCTAAAATAAGGATAATAACCGAACTCGTCACCCCCACCCCTGCCAACGCATCGGTACCTATATCAGGGATATGGCCGATGTAGACACGATCTACCAACGTATAAAGCAGATTGACCAATTGGGCAGCTACCGCTGGCAGTGCCATGCGAAAGACCAACGGCAGCATACGGTCGGTACCCAAACGTTCTTCGTATTGCGTGTTTGGCATCACTCTACAGACTTCAGTTCACGATAGAGTCGTTGTACGGGCAAGCCCATGATATTGAAATAGCTACCTGAGATGTACTCCACTCCTACGAAGCCTATCCACTCCTGTACGCCATAGGCTCCTGCTTTGTCCATCGGACGGTAGTGGTCTACATACCAACTGATTTCTTCTTCCGTCAGCTGTGCAAAGCGTACCTCAGTCTGTGCCGAAAAGCTACGCTGCCACTCTGTCGTCGTTATACAAACTCCTGTAAATACTTCATGCGTGCGCCCTGACAGGTTACGAAGCATCAGCAAGGCATCCTCACGATCGCGAGGCTTACCCAGCACACGACCGTCCAACCAAACGATGGTATCGGCCGTTATCATCAGCTCGTCGGCCTGCATCAGGTCGCGATAGGCAGCTGCTTTCTCGCGAGCTATGTACAGAGGGATATCACCACCTTGCAACGTTTCAGGATATGATTCATCAACATCAGGCAAAGTGCGCACTTCGTAGTCGATGCCCAAACCAGAAAGCAGTTCCTTGCGTCGAGGCGAATTGCTCGCCAAAATCACTTTGTATTTCTTCAGATTGTCCAACATAAAAACAATATACAGTGAATAATAAATACCAATAACTACCAACCGAAAGCCCTCTCGTCGGCCATCCAAAGGCCTTGTACCTTGAGGACTTGCTCCACCACGTCGCGCCCTACGCCATAACCGCCGTCGGCATACGAAATGTAACGAGCCACCGCCTTTACCTCTGGGGCTGCATCGCGCGGACAACAGGGAAGGCCACAGGTACGCATCACCTCAAGGTCGGGGATGTCGTCGCCTACATAAAGTATCTCTTCGTCGCACAAACCATAACGATCGCGAAAGTCACGATAGTCATGTATCTTGACCGACGAGCCCAGGTAAATATTTTCTTCCTTCAAGCCCAAGGAAAGAAAACGACGGCGTACAGCCTCGGTCCGTCCACCTGTAATGATACCAAGCAGCACCCCCATCTTGGCTGCCAGGTGGAGCGAATAGCCATCCTTAATGTTGACAGTGCGCATAGGCTCGCCTTCGGAGCTCATAGGAATGACGTTTGCACTAAGCACGCCGTCCACATCGAAGAGCAAAGCACGTATCTTCTTTAAATCATAATTGATGGTACTCACGATAGGATCATTCGTTTAATTGGGTTTCACTAAAGGTTCAAAAATAGAAAGCATTGTTTTCTCGAGCAGAAAACGATGAGTTCTTTGCAAGAAAGCAGTGCTTTCCTGCAAAGAGCCTATACCAGCCGATGGATATCGTCGCTAAGCAGGCGATAGAGCTGCTGCATCTCGGGTTCGTCGGCCAACATGTCGAGGTGCTTACCGATGACACCCATGTCATAACGAACAGCAGGCCCCGTCTGCGCCAATCGGGGGGAAAGCTCGTGCACCTTGCGTGCCGTCTCGTCGATGAGGGGCAGCATGGCGTCGAAAGGCAAGCCGTGCTTCTGCAGCAGATGTTCGGCCAATGCATACATGTGGTTGGTGAAGTTGCAGGTGAAAACAGCTGCCAAATGAAGATTGCGCCGTTGTTCAGAATTGGCTTCCAGCACCTTGCGCGACAAGGCCGAGGCTATCTGCTTGAGGAAATGCACTTCTTCGTCCGAACTTCCTTCCACAAAGACAGGAATTTCGTGGAAGTCCACCAAGCGACTCTTACTGAAAGTCTGCAAGGGATAGAACACGCCATAGCGCTCCACATGCCCCTTCCAGATGTCCATCGGGATGCTTCCTGCCGTATGTACCCAAAGTCCTTTCCCCTTACCTGCTACAATCTGCGGCAGTAGCTCCACCAAGGCGTCGTCCTTGAGCGACACGATGTAGAGTTGCGCATCGGGCACTACGCTCGCAAGGCTCGTGGTATAGTCGGCCTCAACGGCCTGAGCCAGTGTACGGGCCGAATCCTCCGTACGGCTGTATATCTGTACCACCCGAAAGCCTTTGCGGTAGAAGGCATGGGCCAGGTTGGTGGCCAAGTTGCCCGCACCTATGAACACGATGGATGTATCTTCTATACTTCTTTTTATCATGGATTTCGTTTCGTTATCTCGTAGCTATAAAATAGAGGATGATACCTATCACCAGCAGGGCCAGCGGCAGCAGGTAGGCTGACATGGTGCCCAGCAGAGCAGTAATCAGCCCAAAGTTCAGCACCAGCCAAAGGCCAGCCAGCACCAGGCCGACTGATTTGTCGTGCTTGACCAGCAGGAAAATGATGGCCGTATAGAGCAGAAAATTGTCCTTCTGCATGACCCACGGCAACCCCAGTGCCGCAAAATGCACCAGTTTGTCTAGCAGGTAGAGCACGCCAAAGACCATCAGCGTAATGCCAGTAGCCTTATAGGTATCCTTGTTGTTATTCGCCTTCGCCGCACTCACCGTTGTTTCCTCCGTATTTGTTCAGATGAATTTTTTCCCATTGCAGGTGTTCCTCGTTGAAAGGCTTACGCTCCATACCTTTGTGACCGATGGCGATGATGCTGAGCACCTGAAGCTGCAGAGGAATATCAAGCACATCGTGCACATATTCGTTCGACGTCACACCTGGAGCTGCAAAACGTTCGCGCACCTGCACCCAGCAGCTGCCCAACCCCAAATCTTCGGCCTGCAGTTGTAGGTAGATGGAGGCGATAGAGGCATCTTCGATCCACACGTCGCTGACCATCGGGTCGGCCATGACCACCACAGCCAGTGCCGCATCGGCTATAAACTGCGAAGCCTGTTCCTTGCAACGAGACAACTTCTGAAGCGTCTCTTTATCGTCTACCACGACAAACTGCCAGGCATTGCTGCGCTTTGATGTCGGCGCCATCAGAGCCGCCTTCATCAGCGTTACCACTTCTTCCTGCGTCAATTCTTCGTCCGTAAACTTGCGCATGCTGCGACGGTTCTTTATCAATTCGCTGAAACTTTCCATAACTGAATCATCTATTTGTAGCGAAGAGAGCAATCTCTTCCTGATTAAACTTGATAAACGTTGCAAAGATACGAGAATATTTTCTAAATTTGCCGTCGATGCCTTTGAAACTGACGACATATCACACAGGAAGCGACATTCCTCCCCTGCCGGGAAATGATACCTTCCATTCGACGACCCTGTTCCGCATCTACGAGGCGACACCAGGTTACAGTCCCCTGCTCATCGTGGCCAGTCTCGAGGGGCAGCCCATAGCCAAGCTGCTGGCCGTTGTCCGTCGCAGTGTACGCCTGTTTCCGCCTAGTATCATCCATCGTTGTGAAGTCTTCGGCAATGGCGAATACCTGATCGAAGGCATCGATCGCGAAGCTGTCTTCAGGGACATGCTCCAGCGGCTTACTGAAGAAGCTCTCCGAAGCTGTTTCCTCATCGAATTCCGCAACTTGCCCGATGCCCGTTTCGGCTACCGTTCGTTCCGCTCGTGCAGCTATTTTCCCATCAACTGGCTACGCGTGCGCAATTCTCTGCACGATACGCCTCGCACAGAAGTACGTTTCAGCCCGTCACGCATCCGCCAGATAAAAAAAGGCCTGAAGAACGGTGCCGAAGTACGTGTGGCACGCACTATCGACGAAATCAAAGAATTTGCCCATATGCTGCACCACGTCTATTCATGGAAAATACGCCGTCATTTCCCCAGTCGGGAGTTCTTCCGACAACTGGCCCTACAGGCTACCGACCCTCAGCGGCAAAGCCGCATCTTTATCGTCACTTACAAAAATAAGATTATCGGTGGTAGTGCCTGTATCTACTCGGGCGACAATGCTTACCTTTGGTTTTCGGGCGGCATGCGCAAAACCTACGCCTTGCAATACCCTGGCGTATTGGCTGTATGGAAAGCCTTGGACGATGCCCGCCAACAGGGATACCGCCATTTGGAGTTTCTGGACGTAGGACTTCCCTTCCGCCACCATGGCTACCGCGAGTTTGTTCTTCGATTTGGCGGAAAACAAATCAGCACCCGACGCTGGTTCCGCTTCCGCTGGAAGTGGCTTAACCGGGTGCTGACATGGATTTATAAATAACTGTCTATTTCAGCTTAAATACCACAGAAGAATAGGCCCCCAACTTCACACGCGTCTGCCCTTCTTCAATAGTCTGTTCCGCACTCCCTGATACAGCTACAGCCTTTTCTACATCATCAGTTAAAGGAAACTGAATATCTGCTCCTCCAAAATTATGAAGCACAAGCATTTTTTCTTTATCCTTTGTCATATACCAGGCAGCTAACGACTTATAGGTTTCATTCGTCTCATTATAAACAGAATGCCTGCTCATGGTTCCTTCAGCCAAAGAGGGATAGGTGTTACGAAGTCGTGCAAAAGTGAAATACGTATTCAACAATGAGCCTTCATCCTTCTGTTGCTCAGCTACAGATTTTACCGACGAAGCCACTCCTGCATCCACTTTGTCAGTATAGGAAGTCGTATAGTTATCGCCCCACAGCATCGGACCACGCACATACTCATCTCCTTTCTCTTTGGTTCCATACAATCCAAGTTCTTCTCCATAATAGATATATGGAGAGCCGGCCGTTGTTAGCAATACCGCCGCTGCCAACCTACATTTATCACCCGATTTGCCCAACTTAGAGGCTGTACGATCTTCATCGTGGTTAGACAGTTTTGTCGCCTCAATATAATCACTACGGTAAGAGGCATATTCCTGCTGATAGCTCATGATATCCTTGGCAAAGTAACAGCCAGTAGCATTGTTGATAGCCCATTCCAACCGATACCAAAAGGAGAACTCAAACAAAGCAGGGAGTCCTGCATAATAAGGAGCTACCTCGTTATGCTCTGAAAGCACCTCGCCTACCATATAGAAATCATCCGTCTTACCCGTCTGCTTGTAATAAGCATTCATATCGTCATAGAATATTTTCAGAAAACGAGGATTTTCATCTGACTTAGCATTATGATAAATATGCTTCACAGCATCCAAACGCAATCCATCCACACCTTTATCAACCCAGCCCCTAGCCGCACTAACCATAGCAAGATAGGTTGGATTGGCAGATACCTCATCTACTTTTCCATAATTCAAATCGGCAAACCAGTCGGTATAGAAATGGGAGTGATAATACCACAAGTTCATCGACTCAAACAGGATATCAGCAGCAGTTTTGTTATCCAATGCAAAGGGTTCTCCCAACTTTATTTTAGTAGACTTGGATGAAGCGCCATATTTCGTACCTCCATCCCATGTTGTATTGCTGGTACGGATCAAAAAGCCCCATGCCGAAGCAAAGTCCACCGTTAAATCATAAATACCATTTCCACGATCATAGAACTTCTTGCAGACCTCATTGCCATAATACAGATACTTAGCCCCAGCGGTACTTGTATCGGGATTATCAGCATCAGGTTTTTCGGCTTTCGTCACCGTCACTGTAGGATGGGCTTCATCCGACCAATCAAGTACGAACTTATAGCATCCCGTCATTTCATCATCGGCAGAAGTTGTCGAAAACCATTCACCTGCATTATATCCGGCCGCCCCTTCTGTAGCAATCATCGGAATCTTTCCTGCTGCAATGTCGGCAGCCGGATCCTGTGAGAAAACATAATAGTCGCGATATTCACTATCAGGCGAGGACTTAGCACTAACAAACCAAGGATGGTCCTTACCAGTATGGTTCATCACATAATCCAGATAAACCTTGATGTTCCGCTGATGTGCTTCTGTCACCAAGCGTTCAAAATCGGCCATCGTTCCATATTGAGGATTGACCGTCGTATAGTCAGTCACATCATATCCATGATACGACATAGCTGGATGGATAGGTGAAAGCCAAATGGCTCCTACTCCCATCTGCTGTAAATAGTCTAGTTTGGCTGTAATACCATTAAAATCACCACATCCGTCTCCATCGCTATCGGCAAAGGAATATACTAGAAGTTGATACGAAATATCAGCTCGCTTCTGGTTATCCCAAGTGTCGGGAGCTACGGTGATGGAGGACCATCCAGAATTGTCATCCCCTGAAATTTTGCCAGCCTCATCATCACTACATGAGAGACAAATCAAAGCAATAAAACAAATCCAAAATGGTACACAAAAACAAGAGTATAAATAATGTTTCATAGGTAGTTCTCAAATAAAACAGATTAATTAATAACAACAACGCGAAGAAGCTTTACCTTGTTTTAACAACAATATCGCTCCTTCGCGCAGTCGATTTATATACAAATTTATAATCTGCCTAAAGTTAGGTTTTACTTATTGTTTTGTCATATTACAATACATCTTTTCACTGTCAATACGTTGCAAGTATAACTCCACGAGATAAGTTCCGGCAGTAACATTGATATTGTCAGGACTATTGAAAACAAGATCATTGATGGTTCCACCTACATTAATGTCCCATCCACCATTTGCACGGAACTTAATAGATCCATCAGTCAAAGTTACCGTAGCAGCCCAGCAACCTTTAGTGGCATCCCAAGTCAACGGTTGATCAATATCCCAACTGCCAGTAGCATCACCAATAATACCCCATGTTGTAGCCGTAACAGACAAGTCACCAGTAGCAACGTCTGCTACAACATAATAGAATGCAGGAGTAGAAGCATTAAAGTTTGTACCTTCACCTTGAGATATTTCAGGACTGAAAGTTGAGAAGTCATTAAAGTTATATTCTCCATCAGCCCAACTGGAATCACGGCTTTTATTAAACTTAAAATCGCCATCCAAATAACTAAAACCAGTATAGACACCATCAAAATTCGGCGAACGCAACGCAGGGGCATTCGAAGTATCCCATCCCTGATGATTACCAGGCATATAAATGAACTCGCTAAAATCAACAACTAATGTCACTTTCAGTTCAATAGAAGTAGAAACCTTCATTACTGATTCTCCTGTAGATATAAAAGCACTTAAAGTGCTGACTATTGTGCGTTCAACAGGAGCCTGACCAAATAACGACACTACACCTGCGGCCAATTCAGAAACTTTGGCCTTTCCTTCAAGACTAACCGGCAAATCATAAGTTCCTCCTAACAAAAACTGATAAGAAGAAACGACGTCCGTCTCGCCCTTCGTCACAGAAGGAGTAAACAAAACAATAGAATCAGCCGTAACTTCTGCCATATCAATAGGGTCCGCTGCTGTAGCCGTCAACGAAACACTACGGCTTTCTTCCTGTTCAAAACCTTGCGGTTCGGCCCAATCGGTATAATCACCTTCACATCCGACAAAAGCAAACGCCAAAAGGGCCAAAATATATAAAGCTTTCTTTTTCATAAATATTATATTTTTATGTCTAAAGGTAGTGGATGTACTCCTTTAAACCTTAAGTACATCCATATACTCCCCTATTAATCTAAAGAATAAAAGTAATAGAAGCCATCAATGTCATTAAATATAACATTATAACGACCTGCAGGAACAGCAATATTAGCACCTCCATTAGATCCGATGCCATATGGAAATCCTGTTCCTCCCCAATTGACGCCCCAACCGTCAGCACTACCACCTTCACCCGGCGCTACTTTAAATTTGGCTGTAGTATCACCAGAAGTCGCATCCAATTCATATTTCCAAATATGATTATTCATGCCATCCACAGTATTTACAGGAGCCATTTCAACATCTGTCCATCCATTGAAATCACCTTGCATCATTATATGGTATATCTCCGGAGCATCTACCGCCTCAATTGTCAATACATCCGTAGCAGTATTCAATTTGACAGAGTAATATCCACTTGCAGATACTTGCAAATTTGAAGATCCACCGTCGTTCTTTACCGGATTATCAATTCCTGCAGCAGAAGAATTACCCCATTGATCATCCCAATTACCGGGTGTCTTGATCAACTTAAATCCTTTTCCTGCCAAGAAGTAGCCTGTAAACTGAATTTCACCCTGCCCAGTAGTAGAGTTGTATTCATATCCATCTACAATAGACATTGGTATCAATGAAACTCCAATATTTTCAACTCCATTATTTCCCCAAGTACCATCGCCAATGCAATCACCAACCAGATACCAGATTTCAGGTTCTGCATCTATAACTGGCATATAATACGGAAATACCAATAAAGCTATGGAGTTAGAATAACAAGCATATCCGGCATTCAATGTAGCTCTCAAGCGAATATAAATTGTCAACGGTTCTTCAGGAACAGTTTCTTCATCATATCCTCCTAATTGCATTATTGCACGGTCTATCTGCGAAGCCTCTACATTGAACTCACAAGTAGATGAATTTCCATTCAGTTCAACGTATGTAGCGTCGGCCTCTTCTGTTGCCTCATTCCAAGTATCATTCATAGATACTTGTGCATAATAGGTAACAGCAGCTGTATAGCCATAATCCGGCTGCTTATAGGTCAACTGTATAGTTGTAGATTTCTCCAGATCGTATACATTGCCACTCAATGCGGGTGTATTCAACTCAAAGGTTTCCGGCTGTTGTACAACAGGGTTGGAATCATTGTCATCTTCACAAGCTGAAAACAGACTCAACCCTACCCCCAAAAAAAGTCCAGCCAATATATTAAATTTTTTCATACTTCATTCATTTTATAAATTAATAACCTGGATTCTGAGTCAAATTGCCATTATTTGTCAAATCATTTTCCGGAATAGCAAAGATGTTCATATAACTGCCGAATTGAGCACCGTCATAAGTTCCTCCCATCCATTCCCATTTATAGGAAGCTTGTCCACCGAATCGACCGAAACGAATCAGATCCATACGGCGACGACCTTCAAACCAGAATTCTCTAGACCATTCATCCAGAATATTATCCAATGTATAAATATTCTGAGTTGCTGCATTGGCACGTCGACGCAAAGCGTTAATCTTTTCAGAAGCATCACTATTGGTTCCGTTTAACCGGGTCGAAGCCTCAGCGTAAGTCAAATAAGCCTCAGCTATACGGAACAAAGGCAAATCTGTATTTACATAGTCTATAACTTGATTGGCCTGACCATCTGAACGTACGTTACGGAATTTTACACAACCATAACCCGCATTCTGCTCACTTTCATTCTCGATTGACGGAGTAAAACCTTCACCATAGAAAAGCGCACGATCATCATTGGCCGCAGCGGTCATGGTAGCAACCGAATTGCCAGCCGGCGCCTCTGTTGTAGTATAGAACTTATCCAATAACTGCTTACGGACTCTTGTGCATCGGTTCCAACTGTTATTTGTTCCAGAAGGTACATTCACACTCATGTCCGAACTATAAGCTGCCAGTATCAGGAAATTCATGCCACCATAACTTTTTGTTGTTACACCGTCAAACATTACCGGGAAAATCATTTCATAACGAGCTTCCGTCTCATTATTATCGGCCAGGAACAACATCTGATAAGGAGAGTAAACCTCACCCGTCGAAGGATTGGTAGCACCTACTGTACAAAGATGATAATAACCATTATTGATCACCTTGTCAGCATAATCCATGGCATCCTCCCAGCGGGCATTACCCGTGTATACTTCTGCATTCAAATAAAGTCTCGACAAGAGATTCCATACAGCAACTTTATCCACCCGGCCATAAGTATTCTGCCCTGCATCGGCCATGCTATTTACACAATCCAACAATTCAGATTCTACAAAATTAAAGAATTGTAAACGAGTATAACGTTCAGCTAATTCAGAGCTTACAGTCGTCATAAAAGCTGCATTACCATACATATCCATTACATAATAATATTGTAAGGCACGAATAAAACGGACCTCAGCACGTCTCATTGCTGTTTCCGTAGTACCATCTTCGGGAACTTGTTCCAAATAGAAATTACACAATGTAATAGTAAAGTACAAACGATAGTAAAAACCTACAGAGAATACATTGCTTGCCCCATAAGAATTATGAAGTAAATCTGGCAATCCGGCATCTGTTGCCCACACCCAATGAGCCTCATCGGTTGTGAACTCATTCAAATACCAAGACATACGATAAAAATCAGACTGGCCCTCATCAATGTCAGCCACATCACCACTACCAGCAGGTCCTGTCTGACCAGTCAAAGCAAAACTAGCATATACTTTATTGAATAAAGCGTCGTAATCGGCTTCCATAGTCTGCTGCGGGTTAATTGGAGTCACATCCAGATCTCCAACACAAGATGTAGTCCCTACCAATAGTACCAGACCTGCTGCAGAAATAAATGCTTTTATTTTATTGAATTTCATATTGCACTATTATTTAATATTAGAAATTTAGACTAACTCCCAAAATTCCCATAAAAGGACGGGGATAAATATTGCTGTCATATCCACCATTAACTTCAGGATCCAATCCCTTATACTTAGTAATGGTAAACACATTCTGGGCTGTGAAATAGATACGTCCACCCACTGGCAATGCTCCAATTTTATCAAACGAATATCCTAAAGTTATGTTATCACATTTCAAGTAAGATGCGTTTTGGATAAAGTAGTCAGACAAGGCATCGGTAGAAGACACTTGTTGCCATTTTTTAGGTCTAGTCATATCCAATACATTATGCCACGTAGATCCGGAATAAGTACTGGAAGAAGAAAGATTGGAATTGCTGCACTCAACCGCATTGTAATTGTAGTTACCCAAACTTGCACGCAAAGAGAAACTTAAATCCCAATTCTTATAAATTAACTTGGAAGTGAGTCCCATCAAAACATCAGGATCTGCTTTTTTATAAAAATAGCGGTCATCACCATTGATCACACCATTACCATCACGATCTACAAATTCACCTTCAATGGGCTGGCCATTTTCATCATAAACCTGTTGATAAGTGTAATAAGCAGTAGACGGCTGACCTACTTTCCAACCTTTAATACCATCCGAACTACCTGCACCTACGGCACTACCACCGTATTGCACAACATAGTCATCACCTTGGCTGGCTACCAGTTCATCAATTTCATTGGAATTCCAGGTTACATTATAACCAAGTTCCCAACTCCAATCCTTCATTTGGATAGCACGCCAAGTCAATGCCAGTTCCACACCTTGATTATGCAATGAACCGATATTGCTCGTCAATTTATTGGAAAAGTTTGAACCTGCAGCTATAAACACGGTATTGATCAAGTCTGTCGTTTTACGATAATAATAATCGATATTGGCTGTCAAACGATTATTCCAAAAGCCTAAGTCGATACCTGCATTATAAGTTGTTGTCTTTTCCCAAGTCAAATCCGAATTATATGCATCAGGACGATAAGTCATTCCATTACCCACAATCGGATAATAGGCACCTTGAGAGTTAGGAGTATAAGAAGCAAAATAGGTATAATCACCTATACCTTCCTGTTGTCCGGTAATACCATAACCTAAACGAAGTTTCATATCAGACAACACATCTACATCTTTCAAGAACGCCTCTTCCTTCAAACGCCAAGCCAAAGCAACAGAAGGGAATATACCCCAACGATTATCAGGAGAGAAACGTGAAGAACCGTCACCACGCAAAGTTGCTGTTAACAGATACTTATCTTTATAAGAATAGTTCAAACGGCCAAAGAAAGAAACCAAGTAGTTTTCAGTTTTGTACAATGTATTCTCTGATGGATTATACTGTTGACCTGGGAATTCTTCATGAGTATCTTGATAATATCCACAATAGAAATAATCGGTTTCCTTATGAAAATGCTGCCATTCATAACCAGCCATGATATCGAAATGGTGGTCCTCCGTAAAATCTTTCGTATATTGCGCATAAGCATTTAATGAAAGATTATAAGTATCCATCGTATTCCAACCATAGTTGCCGTAATAATAGTTGCCCGTATCATAGAAATAGGGAGAATAGCTTTGATTAGTTTTACCCGAAGACAGGTTCATACCACCATTGACATGCAGACGCAAATCTTCAAAACCGTGTACCTTATAGTCAATTTCCGCATTACCCATCAATACTTTAGACTTACCCGTATTGGAATGCAGATCCAGAATAGCCACGGGGTTTCCAACCGCCAGGTTGTTTACACCATATTGCCAAGAGGGGTCATAATCTGAAGCATATGGCCATTGCCAGTAACCAGCATAATTTTTCTTACCTGTTTCAGTATTGTCATACACTGGTTTTGTCGGATCCATAGAAGCGGCTGCGCCAATAGCACCTTCATCGGCATAATCTGTTTTTGAATACATACCTTTCGCATTCAAATTGAAATTCAAGTGATTATCAAAGAACGAAGGAGCTATGTTGAAACTTGCAGTATAACGCTCAAAATTTGAGGTTTTTAAGATACCACTCTGGTTGGTATATCCAAAAGAAACTCGGTAGGGCATGTTTTTCAAGCCACCTGAAACTGTAATATTATGGTCTGTACTGATAGCTGTACGATAGATTTCATCCTGCCAATCGGTATTGGCGAACAAGTGATTGCCGTTTGCATCATAATATCCCAAAGACTGGTATTCAGCACTGTTCAAGAACTCTTCGTCCGAATAACCGAACAAGTTCTGAATATAATCCATATAAGCAGGACCATCCAGAACATCTACCGTCTGCTTAACCTTGCTGAACGATACATTTCCATTGTAAGCAACCTTGGGTTTAGAGCTCTTGGAGCCTTTCTTTGTAGTAATCAAAATAACACCGTTTGATGCTCGAGAACCATAAATAGCTGTAGCTGAAGCATCCTTCAGCACAGTAAAGCTTTCAATATCATTCGGATTTACCATAGAAAGCGGATTGGACAAACCCTGAACGCCATAACTGTCCATAGCCAAACCATCAATCACTATTAACGGGTCGTTCGAAGCATTCAAAGAGGAACCACCGCGAATACGAATGGTAGCTCCGCCACCTGGCTGGCCACCATTGGTCTGAACATTTACACCGGCAATTTTGCCCTGCATCATGTCCTGAGCATTAGTTACCAAACCCCTGTTCATTTCATCGGGCTTGATAGCTGTCACAGAACCTGTCAAGTCGTTCTTCTTTACCGAACCATAACCAATAACCACAACCTCATTCAGTAACTCGGCGTCATCCTGCAATGTCACTACGACTGAAGGAGCTGCCGCAACTTCCTGAGTTTTGTAACCGATAAATGAAACAACCAAAGTGGCACCTTGCGGAACAGTCAAAGTAAAATTACCATCCAAATCGGTAATCGTACCGTTAGAAGTGTTACCTTTCTCTACAACATTCGCGCCAATCACGCCACCTAAGGCATCTTTCACATGTCCTTTCACGGTGACTGTCTGTGCATAAGCGCTAACACACAAGAACATCCCTAAAAGAAGGGGTAGAATCGTTCGAAAGATTCTAAGATTAACTTGCTTCATGCATCTAAAAAATTAAAGTTAACAATAAATTATTATCATTTTCCGAATTAAATTCGAACTACATCTAACCATGGGATTAAATAAAAGGCCATAGCATATCACGACAAAAATATAAGTTTAAAGATTACGGCAGGTCAGCAAAAGAGTTAAAGATACCCTTTAAACAATGCAAACGATTGCAAACGCATATACTTTCACAGTGAAATATGACCTTTCACCATATCTACATGAATATCAATATATAAAAAAGACTGTGAAAGCGTGAAAGATCAGATCCGAATTCATACTTAATGTACCGAGAGCTACATAATGCCCCAAAAACAACCGAATGTATCCTTTCACACATTATGATAAATGCAAATGTCATAAAGTGCCTCTTTACGGTCGTAAAGTAGATGTTTAGCAAGTTAAAGTAGGACTTTAGAACAAGGAAATACACATCAGGCGTGAACCGCATAAGATAAAAACAGAGCCTTCATCATCTCCGTAATAATCTATGCAATCCACGCCTGAAGGAAACAACAAACAGGGACAATAAGTTTTAAGGTGCGACCTTCAATATCAGTTTTCCTGTCCGCAAACCTTTGGCCTTGGCTTCAAAAATGAGATCTCCTTCCTGCAATCCACTCTGTACAATAGCCGTCAGCTGGCCGCTAAAGGCATGCATGCGTGGCAGGTGGAAGAGGTCCAAACAGGTAGCATCACCGTTGGCGGCCGCACGATAGGTACCCGCTCCCTTGACAGAAAAGGTCACCAGACGGTTGTCGGCCGGGCAGAGGTTGCCGTCCTTGTCCACCACGCGGACGGTGATGTAAGCCAGGTCCTTGCCATCGGCCGTGAGCTGCATGCGGTCGGCCACCACTTCCAGGTGATGGGGCTTGCCGGCCGTGCACACAATTTTCTCTTCGGCGGGGCGTCCATCCTTGTCGTAAGCCACGACTTTCAATTCGCCGGCTTCGTAGGGTACGTCCATCCACATCAGGCGGTAGCGGCGTTGCAACCACAAAGCATCGTTTTCCTTCAACGAAAGCGCTGTTTTCGCATCCAGTTTACGCTGCTTTCCGTAGCTTTTCCCATTGACGAAGAGTTCGGCTTCGGGGTAGCTGGTGTAGACAAAGACGGGCGTGTTCTCCCCTTCACGGCCGGGCCAGGTCCAGTGGGGCAATACATGGAGGGTTTTGTCGCGCTTGTTCCAAAGGCTGCGATAGAGGTAGTAGCGGTCCTTGGGCAGGCTGGCCAAGTCGATGATACCGAACACGGAGCTATGGCTGGGCCATGCGTCAGTGTCGTAGGGCGACGGTTCGCCCAAATAGTCGAAACCTGTCCACACGAACTGGCCGAGTGTCCAGTCGTAGTCATCGGCCAAAGCAAAGTCCTCGTCGGGCACGTTCGACCACGAGCAGACCTCCAGGTCGTAACCCGAAGACTGATGGTCGTCGTACATGGCGTGTTTCTTCAGCTTGACAGGGAACTTGTAGACGCCACGCGAGCTGACGGTGGAAGCCGTCTCGGAGCCCAGCACCAGGTTCTGTGGCAACTGGCCGTAGGCCTCCACGTAGCGGTGCGTGCGGTAGTTGAAACCAGGCACGTCGAGCATGGCGGCAAAGCCATTGCCCAAGACGCAGGATACCTGATCCATGCCGCAGGTGACGGGACGTGTGGGGTCTTCGCGATGGCAGATGTCCTGCAGGAACGAGGCCACCTTGTAGCCTTCGGGGCTGCACTGGGTGGGTACTTCGTTGCCGATGCTCCACATCACCACGCTGGGGTTGTTGCGATACTGGCGGAGCATGTTCACCATGTCCTTCTCCGCCCACTCGTTGAAGTAGCGGTGGTACCCGTTCTCACACTTGGCGATATCCCATTCGTCGAAAGGTTCGAGCATCATCATAAAACCCATCTCGTCGCAGAGCTGCACCAGCTCGGGCGCGGGCATGTTGTGGGAGGTGCGGATGGCGTCGCAACCCATGTCCTTGAGCAACGTCAGCTGGCGACGGAGGGCAGCCACATTGATGGCAGCACCCAACGGACCAAGGTCGTGATGGTTGCACACGCCCTGGAACTTGCGGTGCTTTCCGTTGAGGAAGAATCCCTTGTCAGCCACCAGCTCGATGCTGCGGATACCGAAGCGGGTGACGTATTCGTCCACCTGACGGCCGTCCACGTATATCTTCGAAGAAGCCTTATATAAATAAGGTGTCTCGGGGCTCCACAACTGAGGCTTGTCCACGAGGAAGTTCTGCTCGAAAGGCTTGCCGTGGTTGATTTTCATCGTATTGTCCTTCACGGCCACCACTTGTCCCTCGGGCGAGAGGATTTCGGTGACGATGCGCACGTCCTGCTGTCCGGCTCCCTCGACGGTAGTCTTGAGGCAGACGGAGGCATAGTCGGCGGCCACGTGGGGCGTGGTGAGCTGGGTCCCCCACACGGGTACATGCACCGCTTCCGTGGCTACGACACGCACGTTTCTGTACAAGCCCGCACCCGGATACCAGCGTGAGGACTGGGGACGGTTCTCCAACCGCACAGCCAATACGTTCGGCTGACCGTCCTTATATATATAAGGTGTAACGTCACAATGGAAGGAATTGTAGCCGCAGGGCCAGAAGCAGGCTTCCTGCCCGTTGACGTAAACGCGCGCCTCGCTCATGGCGCCGTCGAAGACGAGCGACACCTGCTTGCCCGCAGGAGCTTCGAACGTGGTGCGATACCACCCCACCCCTACGTAGGGAAGACCGCCCGTTCGGCCTGTCTTCACCGAAGCGGCCGTCTCGAGGTTCTGCGTCACGGCCACATTCTGCAGGTCGTTGTTACGGTCGAAGGGGCCGTAGATGGCCCAGTCGTGGGGCACGGTGACCGTCTCCCACTTCGTGTCGTCAAACTTCGGCTTCATGGCATCGGCCACGTCGCCCTTCGTAAATCTCCAGTTCTTCTCCAACAACGTCTCCGTGCGTTGCTGGGCGGCCATCGTCCAGGCCAACAACAGGCAACACAAGGTTGCCAACATTCTTCTTTTCATAAGTTTATCAGTCTTTAAAGGCGTTCATAATTACGGTAGGTTTTCCTTCTGCGGTGAAGGCACCCAGGCGGTATTGGCTTGGCTTGCACTCGGGCTCCCAGTAGAACACGCCCTTGCACTTGCCACCGGTATTCTCGCGGCATTCCTTGATGATGCGCGCCAGCTGCTCCCTGCCCTGCTGGAGGACGGCGTCGCTGGCCAGATTGCCCTTGTCGTCGGCACACTCCATGCCCGTCTCCACCACCATCACGTCGCAACCGTAGCGGGCACTGACGGCCTTGATGTTGGCGATGCAGTCGGTAATCACCTTATTGGGGTCGGTATATTGATTGCCGTCGGCATCCTTGTTGTCCCAGTTGATGCACCAGTAGGGATAGAGCGACATGCCGATCATGTCCCACTTGCCGCCGTTCTTCTTCAGCTCGTCGAAGAACCAGGTGTAGAGGCTCTTGTCGAAACCGTTGTCCAGATGGACGATGGCGACAGCCTGCGGGAAGACGCTCTTCACGGCATCATAGCCCGCATTGATGAAGGCGGCCAGATTGGCCCAGTTTTCCTTAAAGCTCACCTTGCGGTTACCATCATAGTCGATGGTGCTTTCGCCGCTCCACGAGGCACCGCTGAGCGAGGCATCTTCGTCCCACAGCATACCCGGGCGTATCTCGTTGCCCACCTGTACCCACTTGGGTGTCACACCTTTGGCCTTCAGTGCCTGCAAGGCTTCGGTGGTATGGTTCCTGATGGCTTCCTTCAGCTGGCCGAGATCCATGTCCTTCCAGGCCGCGGGCTTCACCTGCTTGCTGGGGTCGGCCCAGAAGTCGCTGTAGTGGAAGTCCACCATCACGTCCATGCCCAAGTCCTTGGCCCGCACGGCCTTCACGACCATATCTTCCACGTCGCACCATCCGCCGTGCTTCGAAGGGTCGACCCACACGCGCAGGCGGATGGCATTGAGGCCGCATTCCTTCATCAGGGCGGTACATTCGCGCTCCTGCCCGGCCGCATTGTAGAACTTATGCCCCTGGCTCTCCATCTCGGTTACCCAGCTGATGTCAGCTCCGAGAGCAAACTCCAAATTCTCAGAACCACTTCCATTTTCTTCCTCATTTTCCCTAGGAGAATTGTTTGTACCACAAGACAAGAATAAGAAACAGGTTCCTATAAACAAACTCAAAAAAACAAGATGCTTCATGCTTATAATCTTTATAATGAAATAATCGCTTTCAAAGATAATAAATACAAACGATTCATGCAACAGTATTCGCTTTCCTCAGCTATCTGAAAAAACGAAAAGTCTATCCCCATTGTAAAAGCAGGTATCGCAATCGTTTGCGAAAATAGATAATCCGATAATTTTCAATCTATAAAACGAAATCAGTCAGTTCCTCTAATTTTGCAATAAAAATATAGCAAGCTATAGCCTTCCCCATTTGCAAGACAAAAAATATTGTCTACCTTTGGATGGAAAATACCTATACATATGAACAAGCCTCAAATCACCATTAAAGACATAGCACGCGCATTAAATGTTTCTCCATCGACCGTGTCACGAGCCTTAAAGAACAATCCTGACATCAGTCAGGAAACGCGCGACCTAATACATGCCTATGCACACGAACACAATTACAAACCCAACGCACAAGCTGTAAACCTGAGAGCCGGACGAAGTAATACCATTGGGGTCATTGTTCCACAAATGGTACATCACTTTTTCTCATGTGTACTTAGTGGTATTGAGCAAGCATCATCGGAAGCCGGATACAACATAATTGTTGCCCAAAGTAACGAATCATATGAACAGGAAGTAAAAATCGTCCATTCGTTTCTTGCCGCCCGCGTATGTGGAGTTATCGCTTCCTTAGCTAAAGAAACCTCCCATTACGAACATTATCAGGAACTGTTAGAAAACAATATTCCTATTGTCTTCTACGACCGTATTTGTACTGGCATCAAGACGGAACGAGTAGTAGTAGACGATTATGCAGGTTCTTTTGCCGCTGTAGAATACATGATACAAACAGGATGTAAACGAATTTACTTCTATGGTGCCTCACCTCATCTTGAAATCACCAAAAACCGACGTAACGGTTATCTGGACGCCATGAAGAAATATAAAATGCCGGTCGATGATTCCATGATTTTACTCTGTGACACAAGAGAACGGGCTATTGCCATCACTCCCGACCTATTGGAAAGCCCTGAGCGTCCAGACGGTTTCTTCGCGATCAATGACGAAACGGCAGCAGGTATTCTTTATGCCTGCAAGCTAGTTGGACTCAAGGTTCCTGACGAAGTATCTATCTGTGGATTTACCAACGGAGTTATAGCTCAAAGTACAGATCCCAAACTGACAACCGTAGAACAACATGGAGAAGAAGTCGGGAAAAGTGCCTTCAACATCCTTTACGAAAAATTAGAGGGAGAAGAAAAAAGCCCAAATAAAATCGTACGTACCAACTTAGTAGTTAGAGGCACAACTAAATGAAACAACATAAAAATGTAAAAACATAATAAGACCATGAAAGTAAAACCAGATTTAAGTTTCTGGAAGCTGTGGAACATCAGCTTCGGTTTTTTCGGCGTACAGATAGCCTATGCTTTACAAAGCGCAAATATCAGCCGTATATTTGCCACACTGGGGGCTGATCCCCATTCTTTAAGTTATTTCTGGATACTCCCCCCTTTGGCAGGTATCATAGTCCAACCGATTGTCGGAGCAGCCAGTGATCGTACGTGGACACGATTCGGACGGCGTATACCCTATCTATTCATCGGCTCACTCATAGCCGTGCTTGTGATGTGCCTGTTGCCTAACGCCGGCAGTTTTGGCATGAGCGTAAGTACTGCCATGATTTTTGGTCTCTTTGCCCTTATGTTTCTTGACACCTCTATCAACATGGCCATGCAGCCGTTCAAGATGATGGTAGGCGACATGGTAAACGAAAAACAAAAAGGCTTGGCCTATTCCATTCAGAGCTTCCTTTGCAATGCAGGAAGCCTCGTCGGCTATTTATTTCCTTTCTTTTTCGCTTGGATAGGAATCCAAAATACAGCCTCCTTGGGAGTTATTCCCGATTCTGTTATCTATTCTTTCTACATCGGAGCCGCTATCCTGATCCTATGCGTCATCTACACTTCAGTCAAGGTTAAGGAAATGCCTCCTAAGGAATATGCAGAATACCATGGCATCAGTGAAAAAGAAGAGAAGACAAACATGCTGAAACTTTTGATTAAAGCTCCCAAAACCTTTTGGACAGTTGGGCTGGTACAATTTTTCTGTTGGTTTGCTTTCATGTTCATGTGGACCTATACGAACGGTAGTATCGCAGCCAATGTTTTCGATGCTCCTACTGTAGAAAATGTAGTAAACGGTGTAAAGAAAGTATTACTCGACACAACCAGTCAAGAATATCAAGAAGCAGCTAACTGGGTCGGTGTGCTCTTTGCTGTCCAAGCCATTGGTTCTGTTCTGTGGGCTATCTGCATTCCTCTGTTCAAGAATCGCCGATTGGTATATTCACTCAGCCTCGTATTAGGTGGAATTGGATTTATTTCTACTTACTTCATCCACAGCCAGTACACTCTGTTTTTCTCATTTATCCTGATAGGTTGCGCATGGGCGGCCATGCTAGCTCTTCCCTTTACAATTCTCACCAATTCATTAAGTGGTAGTCATATGGGTACCTATTTAGGGCTTTTCAATGGAACCATTTGCATTCCACAGATTGTGGCAGCCGCCTTGGGTGGTACGATTTTAGCCTTATTTACCCCCGAAGGTTGCCTGCCTCCCGAAATCAATATGCTTGTCACAGCTGGCATCATGTTGATAATCGGTGCAGCATTTGTCTACATTATCAAAGAAGGGAAGTCTGAATAAAGAAGAAAATACTTCCCTAGATTTTCTTATCAAAATATCACAGTCAGGAATTTCTTTTCTGAAATTCCTGACTGTGATATTCTTTTATCGACATAAATGTTTAACTTTACGGCGCAACCATAGAATACAGCACCATGAAAAAATACCTGAAAACAGATGAATGGAATATCATTGAAGATGAATTTCATGCAGATGACCTCCGAATGTCCGAAAGTATATTTAGTTTGGGAAATGGGCGATTCGGACAACGAGGTAACTTCGAGGAACCTTACAGTAGTGACAGCTATCAGGGCTCGTTCGTCGCAGGCATTCCCTTTCTTGACAAAACCCGTGTGGCTTGGTGGAAAAACGGATTTCCCCATTATTTTACACGCATTCCCAATGCCGCTAACTGGAGCAGCATACACTTACGTCTAATCGATGAAGAATTAGATCTGGCACAATGGGATGTAAATAGCTTCAATCGAAGACTTGACATGTATAATGGCATTTCCTACCGAGATGTCAAAGTAACTTCTCCCCGAGGAAACTGCTTACACTTACATGCAGAACATTTAGTCAACATGGCCTACCCAGATCTTTGCTTAATCCGTTACAGTGTCACTTCACAAAACTATACCGGCAAACTATCTCTCCTTCCACTACTTGAAGCCAATCTGAACGACCATTCAGAATACACGGAAGAAAAAATATGGAATATACTAGACTCGGGAGTGATACAGGACTGCGCCTATTTGTGGACACAAACTCGAAGGGAAGATTCACAAGTCTGCTATGCCATGACCTATCATTTTTACAAAAACAATAAAGAGACCAGCCTTAATCCTATACGCATCGAAAAAGGGAAACAAACAGGATTCAGTCTAGGAACCGACGTAAAACCTGGAGACACTGTGACGTTGTTGAAATATGTCATTGTAGCTTCATCTCTCTATTATGAAAGGCAACATTTAGTAGAAACTTCCACCTGCATGGCTCGTAAAGCTAAAAGTGACGGATGGGAAGCACTTACAAAAGCACATCAGCAAGCATGGCATAAAATTTGGGATGAAACAGATGTCGTCATTCAAGGTGATCCAGAAGCACAACAAGGCATACGATACAACATTTTCCAACTTTACCAAACTTACCGAGGAGACGATCCGCGTCTGAATATTGCCCCCAAAGGTTTCACCGGTGAAAAATACGGAGGAAACACCTACTGGAATACCGAACTCTGCTGTGTCCCTTTTTTCTTGCTGGCTACGCCCCGAAGCATTGTAAAGAACTTACTGATGTATCGCTATAACCAACTACCTAAAGCAATTGAAAACGCCCATAAACTGGGATTTAAAGATGGAGCAGCACTTTTTCCTCAAGTAACCAATAACGGAGAAGAATGTCATAGTGAATGGGAAATTACTTTTGAAGAAATACACCGTAACAATATCATTGTTTATGCCATTCTACAATATGCAGCCATTACAGGATCCAACGAGTATATTTTAAAATATGGTCTGGAAGTAATGATAGCAATTTGCCGATTTTGGAGCCAAAGAGTCACATTCTCAAAGCCCAAACAACAATATGTCATTCTAGGAGTAACAGGCCCAGACGAATATCAAAACAATGTAGACAACAACTGGTATACCAATCTTTCTTGTGCCAGCAGCCTTAAAATGACACTATATTATTTAGATTTGGCTGCACAAAAATATCCAGAAGATTATACACGTATATGCAATCTTACCCACCTTGACTACGAAACTGAAACACCTCTTTGGCATAACATAGCCGAACAAATGTACTTACCAGAAGATAAAGACTTGGGCATTTTCGTACAAAATGATGGTTTTATGGACAAAACATTACAAAGTACAGAAACCATCCCAGCAGATGAACGGCCAATCAACCAACATTGGTCATGGGATCGTATACTACGTTCCTGTTATATTAAACAAAGTGATGTTTTACTGGGACTTTACTTATACTATCACAAATTTGATATAGAAACGATACGGCGTAATTTCAACTTCTATGAACCCATGACAGTACATGAGTCCTCACTTTCACCGCATATTCATGCGATACTTGCCGCACGTATTGGTGAAACAGAAAAAGCATATCAACTTTTTCTGCACGCTACCCGCCTAGATCTAGACGATTACAATAATGAAACGGCTGAAGGTCTACATATCACAAGCATGCCTGGTTCATGGCTCGCTATTGCCAAAGGATTCGGCGGAATGCAAACACAAAAAGGGAAATTGAAATTCGCACCAACTCTCCCTAATCAATGGAAGAAATATATATTTAAAACCAATTATCAAGGAAGAAAATTGCAGATAGAAATCGATCAGGAAATAAAAATTACTTTACTTTCTGGCCCTACTATAAAAATAACAGTCTACGAGGAAGAATACGAATTGGAAATAGGAAATACATTGCATATTCCCCGCATCCAATAATAACTTATTCTACCAATAAAAATAGAGGTGTGTCCAACTGTCTTCTTTCGAATTCACTCGACACACCTCTACATTTATATATTAATATCTAAAGATACACTTCCTTACTTTATAAGCATTACTCTTATCCTAAGAAAGAGATGAGCACACCGGCAGCCACGGCCGAACCGATGACACCCGAGATGTTGCTGGACATACAGTAGTTCAGCACGTGGTTCTTCGGGTCGTACTTCGTGGCAATCTCGTTGCACACGCGGCTTGCCATAGGCACGGCGCTCAAGCCCGTCGCACCAATCAGCGGATTGATCTTCTTCTTCGAGAAGAGGTTCACCAGCTTCACGAACAGGATACCGCCCGAGATGGACAGGGCAAAGGCCAGGAAACCTCCGGCTACGATGCCGATGGTCGTCCAGTTCAGGAAAGCCTCGCTCGTCATCGTGGCGCCCACACTGAGGCCCAGGAAGATGGTGGCGGCGTTCATGATGCTGTTGGCGGCGGCGTCGAACAGGCGGCTCGTGTCCGAACCGATTTCCTTGATGAGGTTACCGAACATCAGCATACCGATCAGAGGCACGGCCGTGGGCACAAACAGGGCCACGATGGTCGTCACGGCTATCGGGAAGATAATCTTCAATACGCGCAGGTTCTTGATTTCAGTCTTCGACGGATAGAGCTTCTCCTGCTCCTTCATGTTGATCATCAGCTCCTTCTTGGTGCAGAGCAGCTTCACTACCAGCGGGATGATGACCGGCACCAGAGCCATGTACGAGTAGGCCGCGATGGCGATGGGGCCCAGCAGGTGGGGAGCCAGCTTGATGGTGGTGAAGATGGCCGTCGGGCCGTCGGCACCGCCGATGATACCCAAGGCGGCGGCTTCCTTAGGTGTGAAGCCCATCAGCACGGCGCAGAGCAGCACCGTAAAGATACCCAGCTGGGCGGCCGCGCCGAAGATGGACAGGCGCAGGTTGCGGAGCATGGGGCCGAAGTCGGTCAGCGCACCCACACCCATGAAGATGACGGGCGGCAGGAAACCGGTCTTGATCAGCATGTAGTAGATGAAGTTCATCAGTCCCAGCTCGTGGGCAATCTCGTGCAGAGGCATTTCCCAGATGTTCTTCATCACCCCGTTCACCATTACCATACCATTCTCGTCGGCCTGGATGACGCCCATTTCGCCGCCCGGAAAGTTGGCGATGAGCACACCGAAGGCGATGGGCACCAGCAGCAACGGCTCGTAGTGCTTCTTGATGCCCAGGTAGAGCAGGATGAAGGCAATGGCATACATCACGAGGAACGACGGGTCGGCAATGATGTTGCTGAACGCCGTCATGTCATAGAGTTTTCCAAATATATCTTCCATTATCCTATCTTCATTAATACGTCGTCTTCTGATACTGAGTCACCCGGATTCTGGCAGATGGCGGTCACGGTGCCCTCCACGTCGCTACGGATGGCGTTGTAGGTCTTCATGGCCTCGATGTAGCACAGCAGGTCGCCCTTCTTCACGCGGTCGCCCACCTTGAGCGGTGTCTCCTGCGTGTTCTTGGTCAGGAAGAACTTGCCTTCCAGCGGAGCCACCACCGGCTCGCCTTCGCCCGAGGGAGCCACCTTCTCGGTAGCCGATGCGGGCAGGTCGATGTCGCCATAAGCCACGGTCACGCGATAGGATTGTCCGTCCACCTGTACGGTCAGGGTCTTGGGTTTGGCGTCGTCAGCCGGCGTGCTGTTCTGCTCGGCGCGGCGCTTCTCCACGTCGGCCAGGAAGTCTTCCTTGGCCTTTCCGCTCTTGTAGGCCTCATACTGGGCGGGGTGCATGGCATATTCGAAGAGTTCTTCGTCGTCTTCGCCCGTATCCCATTTCTTCTCCTTCATCATCTTGCGGTACTTGTCCAGGCAGTCGGGATAGTTGTCCTGCGGGTTGCCGGTGAAGAACTTGCGTCCCTCGCGTTCGGCCTTCTCCACGATTTCGGGAGCCAGCTCGCCCGGCAGCTTTCCGGCCTTGCCCAGAATCATGTCCCAGATGTCGTCGGCAATCATGCCCCAGCGCTCCTTGCCCTTCTCCATGGCGATGACGTTCATCATGGCCAGGTTCTTGACGTACTGGCTGAAGGGAGTCACCAAGGGAGGATAACCCACGCGCGGCCATACGTAAGCCACTTCGTTGAAGAGCTTGATGAGCAGCTCGTCCTGCTTCATGAAGGGCAGGTTGTGCTTGGCCTTGTATTTGTTGATGCTTTCGAGATTCGTCTCCAGGTCGGCCATCAGCGAGCCCATCATGCCGCCCGGCAGACCCGGACCGATGAGCAGGGAGTTCATCAGACGGTTACGCGGCGAGATGTACAGGCCCAGGAAGTCGTCCATGAACTCCTGGATGAGGGCGCGCACCTTCATGTAGGCCTCCATGTTGATTTCGGGCACCTGATAGCCGGCGTCCTTCAGCATGGCCTGCACGCTGAGCAGGTCGGCGTGACCCGTACCCCACGACAACGGCTCCATGCCCACGTCGATGTAGTCGCATCCGGCTTCGCAGACGGCCAGGATGCTGGCCATGTTGAAGCCGGGGCCCGCATGGCTGTGATACTGGATGGGGATGTCCTTGATCTGCTTGATGCCGGCCACAATCTTGCCCAGCGTCACGGGGCGTCCGATGCCCGCCATGTCCTTGATGCAGATTTCGTCGGCACCTGCCTCGATGAGCTGCTTGGCCATGTTGACGTAGTATTCCACCGTGTGTACCGGCGAGTGGGTGATACAGAGCGAGCATTGCGAAATCATGCCGGCCTCGTGGGCGTAGCCGATGGAGGGGATGATGTTGCGCACGTCGTTCAGTCCGCAGAACGTGCGGGTGATGTCAGTGCCCTGCGCCTTCTTTACCTTATAGAAGAGCTTGCGCACGTCGGCAGGCACGGGGCTCATGCGGAGGCCGTTCAGCGCACGGTCCAGCATGTGTGTCTGTATGCCGGCTTCATGGAAAGGTTTCGTCCAGGCACGCACGGCCTTATTCGGGTTTTCTCCAAAAAGCAGATTCACTTGTTCGAAGCCGCCGCCGTTGGTTTCCACGCGGGCAAAACAGCCCATCTCCACAATGGCGGGAGCCACCTTCACCAGCTGGTCAACGCGGGGAACATACTTACCGGCGCTCTGCCACATGTCCCTGAAGACCAAGCTGAACTTAATTTCTCTTTTCATCGTTGATGCTATTCTGTAAAAATATGAATAATGTGTTTTTTATCTCAGTTTCTCCACCTTCGTCACCTTGCCTTTGTCGTGTGTCACTACGGCAACCGCGGCACTGATGGCCGCCATGATGTTGGCCGGTATCGGAGCGGGACCTTCCTTCTTGGCAGCCACCGCCTCTTCGGGCGCATACTTGTTGACAAGTGCAATCATTACCTTGCCTAAATAGATGACAATCAGCAGGATCGCAAACACGGTAGCCATGCCAACCACCATCAGCAGAAGTGCAATATTTAAATTTTCCATATCAATAATTTATAATCAATTACTTACATTCTGTAAAAAATTGCCCGAAATTACCAATAAATACTTATAGTATAAAGAAATATTGTGATAAAAGATGCTAAATAATAAGACAGAGAATAAACAAAAAGTTCACAAATTCTTCCATTCATATTTTTTCACAAAGTACACAAATATCATAAAAAATCACAAAAAGGAACATGGCTACAATTAAAATGAAAAATCTTCGAAAAATAAGCAGAATAATTTATGAAGAATAAAAAATAGTCAACCTCCACAAGGAGATACTTTCAGAAGATGCAACGCAGCACTGCAT